>SDBS01000779.1_pt1 | contig 31688 bp, 31 predicted proteins | sample 2277091 | NCBI WGS metagenome assembly SDBS01 (sample SAMN10404972, study PRJNA504765) | marine sediment metagenome | isolation source: marine sediment core GS10_PC15, 163 cmbsf | place: Arctic Ocean: Southern Knipovich Ridge | collected 2010 | reverse complement strand
TAACAAATCCCCATCTGCGCCGTTCCACACTCAGCGAATGCCCTGCAGAGAGAGAGAGCGGTTCCGGTGAAGGGGGCTGGAACCGTGATCGAAAGAGACGATCCGGTATGGATGACATGTGTGTACCCCTCGGTAAGCAGACCGGCTGAAAACGAATCATCGTTCTCGATATAAAGCGCAGTTGTATCGTCTGATACGCGCAAGTACTTCTGTATGAGGGCAGTCTCGCTCCTGTCGACCGAGTAGTCCAGGATGAGTATCCGTCTGCTCACCGGGGATCAGCTTCCATAGTCTCCTTCAGTCTTCTCATCGTACCTGATCTCCCAGGTAATCCCGGTAGAGTGAGCCAGAATGGCAGTTACACCGCAGTACTTCTCCTGTGAGAGCTCAACCGCCCTCCTGATCCTGTCTACAGGCAGGTCGTCACCTGAGAACACGTAGGTCAGGTGGATCGATCTGAAGACTGTCGGATGCTCTTCCGTGTAGTCGGCATCTGCTCTGATCCGGAGTCCGTACCCCTCGATCTTCATCTTTCGAAGGATCGATACGACGTCCATGCCGGTGCATCCGATGAGGCCCGAGAGCAGGAGCGCCTTCGGCCGGGGGCCGGTGTCTGCGCCACCCCAGTCCGGGGATGCATCGAGTTTGAAGCTGTGACCATCCTGCTCCATCCGGAAAACCATGCCTCCCTCCCATGTCCCGGTCGATGTTGCAGACATCTCTCTCATCTCCTATCATCTGGTTCGAATGCGGTTTGCTTATTATGGCCAAAAACCCCTGCCCGAACCACGGGGACGGAGACTTTGAGACTCAGAGACCTACTGAGAAGGCACATCAGACGATCGGTCAGATTTCCCGGTTTCAGGTTCCGGGACTCGAAACGGTTCCTCACTGTCAGGATGGACACGACGAACGTCTGCAACCTCAGATGTCAAATGTGTCCGATGATGCTTTCCGACAGGGATCCGGACCGGAACTGGCACCACATCGACCCATCACTCTTCGACCGAATCGAGGAACAGGTATTCCCGATTGCCCGGACAGTCGGCCTCTCCTGTGGAGCTGAGCCTTTCTGCAACCCGGACTTCAGCCGGTACCTCTCGAAGCTCTATCACGCTGATGTTCCCGTCCGGGAGGTCGTGACCAATGGCACCCTTCTGTCATTGAAGGAGAACATCGACAGCCTGCTCTGCACCCCGCCCACCACACTCTTCGTATCCATCGACGGTGCCACGAGAGAGACCCATGCAGCGATCCGAGGGGGTGCCGATCTGGATGCCATCCTGGGCAGCCTATCGGTACTCCGTGAGCGTCAGGGGGGAGCACGGTTCCCGATGATCTCCTTCAGTACGACCCTTCAGAGACTTAACTGGCGTGAGCTCCCCGGAATCGTGGAGATCGCCGTCTCTGCGGGGGCCAGGTCCGTAGGTGTGGTGCCCCTGGTTCCCTATGCCGGGCTCGACCGCGCCGGTGAGACAATCGACCCGGAAGAGGAACAGATAGCAGAATCGATACGGAGAGCGAGAGCCGTTGCAGAGGAAGCCGGGTTGACATTCGAGCTGGCATGCGGTCCTGACAGCACCGACACAGCCGGCTGCGGCTACGCCAACAGCTGGGTCTACATCGATCCGGACGGATTGGTCAATCCCTGTCCTTACTGGAATACTTCCGTTCCACTGGGGAACCTCGGGAAAGAGAGTTTCCGGAGCATCTGGAACGGCGAGGCTTACAGCAGCCTCCGGAAGCGGCTGGCGGAAAGACGGGGTGAAGGGAACTGTCTGATCTGTCCCGAGATGAAAACAACCTGCTCCGGGGAGCTCGACAAGGTCTGAGCCCGGTCTATCGCCCGGCGATGTCGCAGCTCCAACGTTACGGACTCCGTCTTACTTCTTCTTGTACTTGGGAAGGTATGCGTTCAGATGTATGTTCTGCATAATCAGCACAGATACTACCCAGGCCAAGGCTATGCTTATGTGGCTGGTTCATGCAGCTGTTGAAAATTCTATCAGTCAGATGTTCCTAAACCAATCTACATCCAGGTCCACACTTTCTACCATTTCCGTTTTGATCCCAAGATTGAGCTCTTTCAGTTTGTCTGCAAGCTGATCACCATCGATACCGCCGTCGCCAGATCGCCCGGTGACCTCAACTTGTACAAATCCGGATTCACGCAGCATGCGCTTAACTAACCGCTCAAAGGCGTCAGGTGACATCTCTTGGGTTAGAACGTGATGAAGCTTGGTACGCCATAGTTCACCATCATCAGGAAACTCATCAGCTGATTCGGAAGATGACAAGCGTGACTCCTGTTCCCTTCTCGTCATTTCGCGAACGGTCTTGAGGACAAGCTTGGGATCGAAAGAACCTCTTCTGGAAGATCAAGTGATTCCGTAACTACGGCTGAGATTTCATCGATGGATCCAGATCCACCAAGCTCATGTATAGCACTGAGCAGGGCGTTCATCAGCTCATGGTACTTCGGCATCTGCTCATGTTTAGCCATATGGTGTTCATTTCTTCAGATTTTCAACGTTTGAACTCACTGGTTTACGAAGAGTAGCGGAGTAAATCAAGTGCAGTGATTTGTTCGATTCCTATCTGTATACATCACTCCTGTGTCTGGCTCTCACTATACAGACTATCGGCTCCTTATCCTGGATCTCGTAGATTACTCTGTACACACCGCATCGCAGTCGGTACTTCTCTTCACCAGAGAGCTTCTTGGATTGTTGTGGTCGAGGGTCTTCAGCAAGAGCTCCAATGGCCTTGACAATGCGCCTCACATCCTTCTTCGGAATTCGGTCAAAATCCTTGTGCACCGACTTACGGACGAGGATCCTATAACCTGCCATCACGCTTCAGTTCATTGACGAAGTCTTCAAATTTGATGGTTGGCTCATTCTGACGAACTCTGAATACAGCAAGGTCATCAGCATCCTCTGCTAATTCGTCGCGGATGGCATCGTTGATCAACTCCGACATTGATCGGGATGTTTCGACCGACTTCAATCGTAAAGCTCTATGCAAAGCCGGATCGAGATATACTGTGGCTCGTTTTGTTAGTTCAGTCATGAATCACCTCCTCCTTCCGAGTGAATCATAACGTCATAACATAACAACGTCAAGACGTTTAGATGTTCTCTCGAATCGAACGCTTCAACTCAGCAGGCTGCTGAAATAAATATTGAGAACATTCGAGCAGTAGTACTGCTGCATTTGTTTGTTAACCCCCAATAATCTCATTCAAACCAGCGATAATTGCAGCAAGCTCCTCTGGAGATATCCTAGTGATTTTCTTGCCGATACGCTTGATCGACAGAGTCCTGATATGGCTGATCTTGATCCATGATTTCTTCGGGAGCGATGCATCTGACAACTCAAATGTTAGAGGAAATCCTGCTCTGGGCTCTCTGCCAGTTATGGCTACTGCTATCACTGTACCTGAGCGGTCATTGAAAACATCATTGCTGAGAACCAGTACTGGCCTTTCCCCAGATTGTTCATGTCCGATTGCAGGATTCAGATCAGCCCAGAGAATATCGCCTCTCAGTATTCCGGCCATGATCCAAGCTCACTATTCATACCTTCCTCAGCAATAGCCATTTCTTCTTCAGGGTCTAGCTTTGCGCATTCCCGCGCAAGACGGTTGCCGTACTTCCTCTCAAGCATTTCACGAACTGCCTTTTGTATGGCTCCGCTTCTGCTGGGAAACTCAGCCTTTGAAACAAGATCATCAAGTTGATGGAGCATTTCTTCATTCATGCTGATAGCTATCTTTGCAGTACTCATGTCACTCACCTCCGGTATTACCATTTGTCATACCTTTGGTTTTGTCAAGGGTTAACGCTCTGCATAACCAGAACAGAAATCAACTTGGTTGTAAACGTGCATCTGTTTCTGGTTGATGCAGTTGTTAGGCTATATTGTGTCCAATCCTATTTCAATAATTGAGTTTTGATTAACTGTTTCAAAACGTCAGTTTACCCCCGTGTCAACAGGTGCGTGGGGATAGTCCGGCTGGCGCTTTTGAAACGACAAAATAGTGGGGTTATGAATCACGCCTGCATCAATATTCACAGCCCGACGAATGGTCTCATTCTGCTGCCAGCTCTCATGGCCCTCAATCACAGTTGCTAGATGGACAATGAGGGCGGCAGAGATAGATCGCGAGGCACTTTCCCAGAGATAGCTTGGGGTATGATCCACGGCGTAGTAATCTACCATGCCAACTTTGAACATTGGATTCTTGAATGTGGTTGGTTTGGCAAAATAGAATCCCATTCCTTCGTCGCAACTGACATCGATGATCAAGCAGCCAGGCTTGAGGCATGATCTTTCCTCTTTGCTGACAAAAAGCATCGGTTGGTCAGGGTCTTGAAGGATTCCGTTTACAATAATGTCGGATTCGTTGATCAGATCAATCAACGGACGCTCACTCCCATCGTGCTCCACCACTAGCATGCGCGCTTCGCCCTCATTGCCTTCCCGTATACGGACATAGTGACAATCAAGTACCTCCTCACGCACCGCGTGGTCGGGACGCTGAATAAGTATCGCGATATCTCTAAATCCCCGTGCCTTAAGGGCGTATATGGCCCCGCGGCTGACCGCACCAAAACTGAAAATGATCGTTTTGCGTTGGTTTCCGTAGTGCCCGTCGATACCTTTTAGTTGTAAGGCATGTAATACCGCGCAGTAGCCAGCCATTTCGTTGTTTTTATAGAAAGTGTGTCGACCAATTTGCCCGTTGGGTCCCCAAACAAACATATCTTCAAAGGCAATGAGTGTTTGTTTGCGATCGATCGCAACTTGGGTGAGCGCCCGTTGTTGTACGCAATGCGGCCAGCCCCAAAGGATTCCACCTTCGCGAAGTTCCTGCAAATCAGCCAGCACTGGCTTGGGAATGATAACATTGCCAATGTTAGCTAATATTTCGTGACGTGTGGCAACGCCTCCCGTCTGAGCGGCAATTTCCGTGTCGGCGATACCGAATGGCGCACCATAGCCCTCCTCAAATATCAGTTGGCGGCGTATTTGTTCGGGCAGGCGTGGCAAATGCTCCGGGTGGATTGGAATACGTTGCTCATCCTCTTTTTTTGAAGTACCAATGACGCCAAATGTTAGTCTACTCATATCGTTTCCTTCTCCTTTACTGACTCGGGCAGAATGTTTACAGAGAATTCATGATCTCTCAGATGGCCTAACAACGATTCTACTGCTGCTGCATAACTCATCAGCTGATTATCACATTAGAGAATGAGGTTCAGAATACACTAAGTCAAGAAGGATATCATGACAAGAAAGGTAAACATTTGTATACTAACACTGAAAATGACGGTGTTATACAGCAGCTGCATAAGCAGGAGATGGGTTAGCATGCAGCGGAAACTGGAGGAGTTCGAAGAGCATCTCAGGAAGTTGAACCTGGTGAGTGACAGACAGTTGCCCTGCATGCTCCGGTTGGTGCGATATCATCTGTTCCCGGGACGCCATGAAGAAGCCGTCTACGCTGTCCTTGAAAGGGAGGGGAAGCAGGACTGGCAGGTCTGGTAGGCCCTCGATGCAATGAAGCTCTACCGGCAGTACTCTGGGTATCCCGAAAAGGGAAAGGATGGTACTACTCAGGATGAGCCTGTCGAGATCCTGGTTGAAAAGCTCCACAAACACCACTACTCGCAGAGTACGGAGAGGACCCATTCGTCCTGGAACAGAGATGCCGGTGAGAAAGGCGACCTTATTGCCCGGCGTGCTCCCCCAGATCCGTATCGTCTCGATCAGCGATTCCAGGGCCAGTTCCATCCCCTGTTCCGCAATCCACTCCGTCCTGGAGTGGTACATCTCTCCACCGGTAGGCAGGTTCACAGTAGGGAGACCCATGTACGAGAGCCTCGATCCATCGGTACCGCCCCTGATCGAACCTTCCTGAGCTTCTATACCGGCCCTGGCAGAGCCTTCGATAGCGTACTCCACCAGACGCCTGTCCCGCTGCAGGATCTCACCTGGATTCCTGTACTGCTCACTGGTTTGAAGCTCTATGACCGCATCGGGGTATCTGGCCCGGAGCAGGTTCCTGACTGCTTCCAGCTCCTGCAGCCTTGTCTTCATCCCCTCTTCGGTAAAATCCCTCACGATCAATCGGACCTCTGCCTTCGACGTCGTCCCGCGGATGTAGAGCGGGTAGTAGTAACCCTCCATTCCATCGCTGTTCTCCGGCATCTCCTCGGGCCTCAGCAGACAGACCAGCTCCGAAGCGATCCTGACCGCATTGAGCATCACTCCCCTGGCACTGCCCGGATGGACCTCTCTTCCCTCGATCGACCAGAGCGCCTTCCATGCGTTGAACGTCTGGGTGTCGATGTATCCCAGGCATCCGCCGTCAACGGTGTAGGCGAAATCGGCACCGAACTCTCCGGTATCGAAGTTATCGACTCCCCTTCCCACCTCCTCGTCAGGGGTGAATGCAATCACCAGTGGAGGTCTTTCGATCGAGGAGTCCGCCATCAGCCTCCGGCAGGTTTCCATTACGATGGCCACCCCTGCCTTATCGTCCGCGCCAAGGAGGGTCGTTCCGTCACTGGTAACAATGGTTCCACCGATGTACCTCTGCATGTCCTTTGTCTGCGCAGGATCGATCGTCACACCGCCGGGCAGCTCGATGGGCTTCCCATCCCAGTTACGGTGCAGAATCGGTGTGATATCACTTCCGGGAGCGTCGGGCGATGTGTCCACATGGGCGATGAGACCCAGCGTCTCGCTGCCTATCCCTCCCGGCATCTTCGCGTAAAGCACACCGGTGTCGCTGACCATTACCCGACCGATACCCATCCCTGTCAGCTCATCTTCGAGCAGGCGGAGCAGATCGAACTGACGATCGGTCGTCGGGCTCGATTCCGACTCCTCGCTGGGAGTCGTATCGATCTTCACATATGAGAGGAATCTCTCGAGTAAGGGGTTCACGGAATCTCCTTTCAGAGGTTCTGGATTTGTAGTATATAAGCTGGCAAACGGCAGAACCATGAGCAGATATGGAGCCCGATGCAGAAGAGCAGCTTCATCACGATCCCCGACGTTGCGGTCTGCCTTGGTATCTCCGTCAGAGAAGCCAAGAAGATGCTCGGTTCGAGCGGGCTTCGATCGAAGAGGATATCCGGGGATATCAGTTTCGAACGGAACGAGCTGCTGAACTGGCTAGGGCGAAAGCTCGGAACCCTTAGCCTGGACAGGCTAAAAGACGCTGATCTGACCGGGGGCTCCAATACCGGTCTCGATCCGTCGACACCCTTTGTGAGACGCCTGCTCGAAGAGGGAATGGTCAATGCCCGGGTCTCTGCAAACACCTCGGCATCGCTTTTGCGCAAGCTGGCAGCCATTGCATGCGAGACCGGCAGGATCTTCGACGGCAAACTCCTCATGGACCTGCTGTCGGAGCGGGAAAAAGTGTCGTCGACTGCCCTCCCGGTCGGGGTAGCCTTCCCGCATCCCGCCGACTCGCGGAAGCTCTACATGGAACAGAATGTACTCATCCTGGTCAGAACACTTCACCCGATCCCGTTCGGAGAACCGTCGGGAAGGCTGACGTCACTCTTCTTCCTCCTGCTGTTCGATCAGCCCACGGTCTACCTCCATGTACTGGCCAGGCTCAACAGGATTATCCGTTTCCAGGGACTCGTCGACAGACTTACACAGGTCGATTCATCGGAAGAGATGCTCGATCTGATAACGAAAGCCGAGAAAGAACTGCTCTCTGCATGAGTATCTCCTCAGAGGGCGGGGACCCGCTACAGGGAGGGAGAAACCGTCAGTGGGAACGTTCCTGAAAAGAAGCATAATCTCGTTACGCGATATGTCTGTCGAGGACCTGCTGCAGATTGTCGAGATGACAGGAAGGGTCAAACGGGGTGAAGAGAGCGGCTTCCTCGAGGGAATCACGGTCGCATCCCTCTTCTTCGAGCCCTCTACAAGGACGAGGCTGTCGTTCGAGTCGGCGATCCTGAAGTCAGGGGGATCCGTGTTCGGGTTCGCCAACCCGAGCGCTTCCTCGCAGAGCAAGGGAGAGTCCTTCGCCGATTCGGTCAGGACAGTCGAGGGTTACTGCGATGCGATGGTCATAAGGCACCCGGTCGAGGGTGCCGCCAGGATGGCATCGGAACTGGTCGGGATTCCCGTTATCAACGCGGGTGACGGATCGAACCAGCATCCAACCCAGACCTTCCTCGACCTCTTCACGATATCTGAGATCTTCGGGAAGCTGAACGGACTCAGGGTCGGCATGATGGGTGACCTGAAATATGGCAGGACGGTACACTCGCTTACCCACGCCCTGGCCATGTTCGGAGCCGAGCTCACCTTCATCTCCCCCCCCACGCTGAGGATGCCCGATCAGATCAAGACCGAGCTGGAGTCCTCCTCAGTTCCCTACCTGGAAGTCCTCGAACCGGAAGAGGCAGCCTCCCGGAACCTCGACATCCTCTACGTCACGAGGATCCAGAAGGAGAGATTCGGTGACCCGCAGGAGTACGAGAGCGTCGCTCACAGCTACAGGGTAACACAGGACACAGTCAACTTCCTTGGAGGCGAAGTGAAGCTAATGCATCCGCTTCCACGTGTGGACGAGATCGCAGAGGAGGTGGACGGGCTTCCTAATGCCATCTACTTCGACCAGGCCCACAACGGGATACCCACCAGACAGGCTCTCCTGGGACTCGTGACGGGAGGACTGGAATGACAGATAGAGCTTACAAGGTCTACGCGATTGACAACGGTACGGTGATCGACCACATACCCACCCCTCTAGCGCTGAAGGTGGTCGAGATACTGGGGATAGGAGACGGGGGCATCTTCACGATCGGTGTCGGCTTCCAATCGAAAAGACTTCCCGAGGGCAAGGATGTTGTCAAGATAGAGAACCGCGTTCTCTCTACGAACGAGACGGACATGATCGCTCTGATCGCACCCTTTGCCACAATCAACATCATCAGGAATAGCAGGGTGGACGAGAAGAGGAGGATCTCCCTCCCTTCGACGGTCACCGGCATACTGAAGTGCCCCAATCCCAACTGCGCTACGAACATGCTCGGTGCTCAGCGCAGGTTCAGCCTTGAGGAAGCGGAAACGGTGACCTACCGGTGCCATTACTGCGAGAGATCGACGCGGGTCAGTGCGGATCAGCTGGTAGCACCCGATCTATAGCCCCCGTATGGAGATGCGAGGGGCGGTCACCCGCCCCTCGCATGACATATCCCGCCTGGTTGGCGCCTGGCTACGGCAGAACGATCAGCTTCTCAACCGCCCAGTAGCCCGGAGCCTGCAGACCGCAGGCATAGGATCCTGCGGGAAGGTCGGGAACGGAGACCGTATAGCTGCCGGCATCCATCTCGCCGGAAGCAAGACCCATTACTCTTCGACCAGCCATGTCGTAGATCACGAGTTCTACGGGACCCGGATCGAGGACGGTATAGCCTACGGAGAAGGTCCCGCTGACAGGGTTGCCTCCCAGGATCTCGAGAACACCGCTCCCGGGACCACCTGAGCCCTCTATCCCGGTCTCGGACCAGAGGATGATGATGTCATCCAGTCTCGGGGTAGCAACGGGATTGGTCGTCTCGAGAACAGCCCGGTACTGCATGTACTGATCGTTGTCGGTCAGGATACCGATAAGCGATCCAGGCTCGGTTATCCAACCGGACCAGGGACCCATGTTGTTGTAGTCGTTTGAAGAGCGGACCCTGAGCCTCACGGAGGTACCATAGGGTTGCAGGCAGCTGAAGAAAATGGAGTTCCAGTAGTTTGGACCGGTGCCGTTGTCATGTATGGAGGACGTGCAGAAGCCCGGAGTGGTGAAGCCGGTAATGTTCCACCAGCTTACCTTGTTGGCGTACTCAGCGCAAGCGACCACGTCGAGAGAGCCGTTGCCGTCGATATCACCCGAAGTGACAGCCTGCGCGCCATTGAAATCGTTCTGTATCGTGTGCATCATCCAGGAGTACCCGGTTCCGTCGAGGTTCTTGTACCAGATCACGTCGTCGGCAATCTTGCCAACGGCAAGGATGTCGTTGAAACCGTCGTTGTCGACATCGGCAGCCTCGACGCAGTTGGCCCCGTTGAGATAGTCGTCCACAACGGCCTTGGTCCAGATCCCGGCGGATTCGTAGAAGTAGACCGCGACATCGTCGTCGTAGTATCCGGTAGCAACGATATCCGGTCTGCTGTCAGTGTTGATGAAACCTGTATTGACGGAGCTCGCGCCGGTGAAAGAGTTGTCGATAGTGTTCTTCTGCCACGAAGACCCTGTGTTCATGTAGTAGTAGACAGCGTTGCCCGAGAAGGTCGTCGCAACGACATCCATCCTGGAATCGAGGTTGAAATCACCTGTGCAGACGGCATAGGCTCCCATAAGCGCTCCGTCGATGTAGTGTTTCAGCCAGAGTTGACCCGATCCGAGTCTGTTCTGCCACCAGCAGACGTCACCTGAAGCAGAAGAGACGGATACTATGTCGGGGTAGTCATCGTCGTTGATGTCGGCACAAACGACCTGCCTGGCATCGAAGTCCGTTGTGAGCGTGTTCTTTATCCAGCCTGCTCCCCCGCCCTGGTTCGAGAACCAGTAGATCTCGTTGCTGCCGGAGGCGGAGACTACTACGTCCCTGTCTCCGTCGAGATCGAGGTCGCTGGGATACACGAACACCGGGATATCTACCGTGCCTATGGTGTGTTCGGTCCAGCTTTCACCGGCACCGTCGGTGTTTTCCCACCACGACACTTCGTCGCTTCCCTGCGATGCCCCGACGACGTCAATGTCACCGTCATAATCCATATCGATCGTGAAGACATGACAAGGCTCCAAGTAACCGAGGGCTATGTATATCTCGTTTGTGTTGATGACGAGAGAGAGCTGCCCCGGTGTGGTTATCCCAGTCCAGGTCGTCACCGATATGGAAGCTGCTGCCCCAGTCGGTTACAGGACCCAGGACACCGGGTCCGCCCAACCAGTCGGTCTGCAGGGCGGAACCGGCAAATGCAAGGTGGACGGAAATGGCAAGTGGGATGACAAATACTTTCATAGGTGTTCCTCCTCGGAATACATACATGATATGTTATTCCAATCGGATCGGGAACGTCAAGAACCCTCTTTGTAGCCTGTCCGGGAGTCCTTCCCGATATACCTGTCCCTCTCGCTCATGACGCAGCCGCAGTAGGGCTGCCTGTACAGACCCAGCTGTCTGGAGATGCCGGTAGCTCTCCTGTACAGAGGCCTCCAGTCCCTGTATACGAATCGGAGGCCTGTCGATACGGCAACCGATTCGCCAGCCCCCCGAAGCAGGTCATGATCCTGCCAGGGACTGACGGTCAGGGTGGTGGAGAAGGAACCGAAACCTAGCTCCATGGCCTTCCTCGCGGTGGCTTCGAGCCGGTCCTCGAAGCATGCGGCACATCTGTTTCCGGCCGACAGGAGCAGCCCGAGGTTGTCCTCGAGCGGATAACCGTCCCCGGTGACCAGATCCAGGCTCTCCCCCGCCGCCCAGGACTCGAGTGTATCCAGTCTTCGCCGATACTCACTCCAGGGATGGATATTCGGATTGTAGAAGTAGCCGCTCACCTCGAATCCCTCTTCCCGGAGCCCCGGCACCACCACCGTAGAGCAGGGTGCGCAGCAGATGTGAAGGAAGATCCGGTCAGGCACAGCTATCCTCCCCTCCGTTCGGTTCAGAGTGGAAGGGTCGCCTGTCCACTGTGAGGCTGAGGTATCCCAAGATGCTTGCACGCCTTCACGGTGGCTATCCTGCCCCTGCTCGTCCTGTTCAGGAAGCCGGCGGATAGAAGGAAGGGTTCGACGACGTCTATAAGCGTATCCCGCTCCTCGCTGAGGGTTGCAGCGAGGGCGGATATCCCGACGGGTCCACCTGAATACTGCCCGATGATCACATTGAGGTATTTCCTGTCCAGGGTATTAAGCCCGGCCTCATCGACGCCGTGGAGATCCATCGCCTCCACTGCTGTATCGACATCTACCACGTCCCTGCGGGAGACCTGTGCGTAGTCCCTGACCCTTTTCAGTAGCCTGTTGACGATCCTGGGAGTGCCCCTGGAGCGAAGGGCAATGGTCTCTGCACCATCCGGGGTGATCCTGATCCCCAGGATATCGGCAGACCTGGAGACTATCGTCTTGAGGTCTTCCACGCTGTAGAAGTCGAGGTGGAGTGACATGCCGAATCGGTCTCTGAGCGGCCCGGTTATCAGTCCGGCCCTGGTGGTTGCACCGATACCCGTGAATCGTGCCAGATCGAGACGTACCGTCCGGGCATGGGGTCCTGGATCGATCACGAAATCGATCTTGAACTCCTCCATGGCCGGGTAGAGGTGCTCCTCCACCACCTTGGGCAGCCTGTGGATCTCGTCTATGAAGAGGATGTCACCAGGTTTCAGGTTGGTGAGAATACCGACAAGATCAGCTGCCCGTTCGAGGGCCGGTCCGGAGGTGATGACGATGTCCGCATCCATCTCGTGCGAGATGACATGCGCGAGGGTTGTCTTGCCCAGACCGGGAGGGCCGTAGAAGAGGAGATGGTCGAGCGGCTCCTTCCGCTCTACCGCCGCCTGAATCGCGACGGCGAGGTTGTCGACGACCATCTTCTGCCCGATATACTCGGTAAGACAGGTAGGTCTGAGTGAGGTAAGTACGGACTCGTCGCCGTTCTGCGCCTTCCGAGAAAGGAGTGACTCGCGGGTCACCTGCGTCCCCTCTCCCTCATGGCCCTTCTGACAAGGTCGGAAGCGGTTGCATTCTCATCGAGTTCCGCTGACACTTTTCCGAGCAGCTCACCGGCTTCGAAGGCGGGGATGCCGAGCTGCACGAGCACCGATCTTGCCTCGTAGAGAGCCTCGGAACCTGTACCCTCTGAAAGGGGACCGACTCCGTAGAGGGAGCGCATCTCGTCCTGCAGCCTGGCCACGATCTGTTTCGCCCTGGCATTTCCTATGCCGGGCAGTGACCTAAGCAGGTCGGTGTCTCCTGCAGCGATTGCGGAAGCAATTTCTAGAACGGGTCTCGCCAGGGCTTTCACTGCCGCCCTGACTCCCACACCGGAGACGGATATGAAGCTCTCGAAGAACTGCCTGTCGGATCTGTCGGGAAAGGCGACGAGGAGCGGGACAGCCCTGTTGCCCTCCATCTGGAGATGGAAGTAGACGGGGAATTCGACACTCTCGCCGGGCGAGAGCCTGCGCAGGAAGTAACCGGGGACGAGGAGTCGGAGGACGACGGAGCCCACTCGGAGCAGCACGTGCTGTTCTTCCAGGCTCTCGACCATCCCGCGAACGCTGTCAATCATGGCGCTCCATCTCGAGTGCTGCTATTGCAGCGGCAAGGGCATCGCTCACATCCAGGGGCTTCACTTCATCCCGTATCTCCAGGAGGTGCCGGACCATGCCGTTCACCTGCTCCTTGCTCGCTCTTCCGTTTCCAGTAACGATCTTCTTTATCCTGGTTGCAGGAAGGGAACGGACCTTCACCCCCTTCTGCTGTGCGGCCAGGAGAAGGACACCCCTCGCATGAGCCATGACGATAGCAGTGGCAGGATGCCTGTAATGTACGTAAATGTCCTCGAGTCCCACCAGGTCGGGTCCGGCTGAATCGAGAACTTCCTTGATCCCGTCGTAGAGTTCGGAGAGTCTGTCGGAAAGAGGGAGCTTCGCATTGGATCGTATGGTTCCCGCCTCCACGAGTACTGGAGCACTCTCCGGAAACTTCTCGATGATACCGTACCCGGTGGTATTCAGACCGGGATCGATCCCCAGTATCACCCTCCGTCCGCCTTCATTCATCTAACCGGGCATCTCCAGGTTCGTGTGCACCGCCTGGACGTCATCATGCTCTTCGAGCTTCTCGAGGAGTCTCAGAGCCCGTTCGGCCTCTCGTCCCTCAGGGACGACCGTGCTGGCAGGAACCTTTGTGACCTCGGCGCTCTCGATCTCGATACCGGACTCTTCCAGCACATTCCTGACCTCGAAGATCTCGAGCGGCGGCGCCGTGACGATCACCAGGTCATCCTCCGTATGGACATCGTCGGCTCCCGTCTCGAGTCCCGCCTCGAGCACAGTATCCTCGTCGTATTTCGTCCCGTCTATCGTTATCTGACCGATGCTGTGGAAGAGGTAGGCGACGCTGTTCCGCGATCCGAGATGCCCTCCCCCTTTGGAGAGCATATGCCTTATCTCGGCAGCGGAACGGTTCCTGTTGTCAGTCAGGACCTCGACTATAATGGCGACACCCCCGGGTCCGTACGCTTCGTAAGTGATCTCCTCGTAGGAGACTCCTTCCAGCTCGCCGGTGCCTCTCTTGATAGCCCTGTCGATGTTTTCGTGCGGCATGTTCTGGGACTTCGCAGTCTCGATTGCCACTCTGAGCCTCGGGTTGGAGTCGAGATCCCCTCCTCCCTGTCTGGCAGCGACGGTTATCTCCTTGACCAGTCTGCTGAAGATGCGGCCCCTGGCGGCGTCGACCTTGCCCTTCTTGTGCTTTATGGAACTCCACTTGTTGTGTCCTGACATTGCAATCCTCTCACTGGCTCTTCGCTCGGCAGCACATGCTCTCCGGATCCGGGGAATGCTTATCCCGACCAGAACATATCACCGGCGTCCGGAGAGAGGTCAAGAAGTGATACCGAACCATCTGCGGATATCCTCCCAGTCCTCGATCGAGGAGCATGGCACTCCCACTCCGGTATCCGCGATTACAAGACTGTTGCCCCGGGGATAGCATGGCAGTATGACGAGCCTGCATCCTAACGGAGTAAAATCGATATCCACCATTGCCAGGTAATCGTCGGCAACAACTTCGATTCCCACCGCCACACCTCTCGCAAGCCCGATCGCATCCGCAATCGTGGTTGCCCCGCCGATGACCGAGGGAAACTCCATATCGTCCACTTCCTCGAGCACTGGAGGATTCCGGTCGAGACTGACACCTGTCGACAGAGTCCTGGAGGTCGAAAACGCCGGAAGGAGGAGCGACTTCCCCTCCATATCGTGCCAGGTCGACAGCAGTCCCCGCTCCGAATGGAGGGCGAAGAACCGGGGACCCTCGAGGGGTGACGTCCAGTTCTGCATCCTGGTAATCCTCTCCCGTACCTGGACACTCGCCTTGATCTCCCAGAACGGAAGGTGAATGGCATCGTCCGAATCATCCCGGCAGACGATGGCTTCCACCTCTGTCAGCCCTTCATCGGAGACCCAGCATCTCCCGCAGTTCGAACAGAGGAAGATCGTATCGGAAGCCAGACCTTCGAGCCCTGAACCGCAGTTCCCGCACGAGAGGAGAAGGACGTGCTTATCAGATGGCATGGACATCCCCGCCGTCGTTATCAGCTGAGTCAAGTATGTCGAGGAGCTTCCAGGATCCGACTCCGAATGCCACTGCCGCCATTATCCCCACGAGCAGGCAATTGCCTGTAGCCCGGAGGGAGGTTCCAACCGGGCCGAGGCTCACGAAGAAATGGACCAGTGCGGGAAGCAGGCCTGCCCATAGGATTCCAATGGCTGATGCGATCTTCGTTCTGTCGTAAGACCTCCCGGGAAACCTGCCTCTGAGGATCTTCCCCGAGACCCCATCCACCACTGCCTTGAATGAGCGGTCTGCGTAGGCGAAGTCGACGATCCACAGCGGGTAGTAGATCAGGCAGCTCCTGTGACCGGTCATCACGAAGAATTCCCATCGTCTCTCGAGCCCCCTGCCCACGGCGGAGGCAAGGCTCCCGAGGTACTCCTCGGTCTGGCTGATCGCCTCCGGAAGCGGGACGACTGGATCCACGAAAATGCCTTCGGGTCGGTCCCGAATGTCCAGTACCCGGAGACCTACGGGCAGACCCTTGCGCTGTATTGCCATCCCCTGTATCGACATCTGTGCCCTGGAAGAGAGCGAGGGGATACCCAGGGGTGTGAGATCGGCCCCGCTTATGTTCACGCTTCCGGAAAGCTGGATCTCACGCTCGACGGCCTCAGCTCCTTTTCTCACTTTCCTTTTACTCCGAATCACCCCCATATGCACCGACCCACGGCCCTCGGGTGCAAAAGTCACGTCCTCCTCTCTGAAGACCGGCTCCGACCCGAGTACGTAACCGCTGGTCTGACACGTCACATGCCAGTAAGGAACGTAGAACAGGACCGGTCTTTTAACCCTTGAGTTCCCGGCCGCCCTCGGATAATACTTCTCGAGCTGCTTCCTGACGGCTCTGAGGGCTTCGGTACCGGCGATATCCGATGAAAGAACGTATGTCCTCACGGCTGCAGGCAGAAGGAGGCTCGAAGAACAGCTGGGGCACGTGGTGTGGGTGTCGCCTTCGGCCACAGAAAGGGGACCGCTGCAGGAGGGACAGGTGAGAGCAATCAGCACCTCTCTGCTCATCCTGAACCTGCTTTTCTTCTCGATATCCGGAAGACGATCACCGCAAGAGTAGCCGCCAGCGTCGAGAAGAGCGCCCCGCCGAAGAGCCCGGACTCCCCCGAACAGGTGAGCATGAACACTACAGCCGATGGAAGTATGGCAACAGCAAGGGACTTGAGGGCGATGTCTCTGCTCCTCACGGGCTTCCTCTGTGCATCTTCCCGGATGCCGGGGCCGAGAACCCTCCCGCTCACACCGTCGACAATAACGCCCGAGCTGTAACCGCTTCCCCTGCACATCACCATGTAGAATGGATGGTAGACGATCAGATCCTCGCTGCCGGCGAGGTCGGGGCTGAAGGGCATGAGAGATTCGGGGGCAAGCCCCTCCTCGTCCCACACCTTCCTGTCCCCTGCTGGGGGGGTGTAGTCGAGCAGTTCGTCAAACGGCTGACTGAAGGCAGGCGCCAGCCTGCCGTCGCACTCCGTGTATGGGAAGAACCTGAGTCCGATGGATTCGACAATACCCAGCGGGAAAAGTCTCTCGACACCAGTCCTGTCCAGGACGGGAACGACGATGGAAGGCATGTTCCCGGTGGTCCTGACGACGATACTCGCATCACAGTACGGGCAACGGAGATAAAAGTCGGTTTCGATTACCCGGAGAGAGGCACCGCACTGAGTGCATCTGACCTTCATCGAGCCCCGCAGGCCGTGTGGCAGCCGGATGCGATGTCTGTCATGCGCTCCTACCTGATGACGATGAGACGCCTGACCTCCTGCAGATCATCTGTCTGCAGCCTGCAGAAGTAGATCCCGTCGGGAACCGGAGTGCCGTCCTCAGCAGTACAGTTCCAGTGGACCACACTCGACCCCGGTTGCTGGAGCATGCCGCTCAGGTCTTTCACCATCCGCCCGGTCAGGTCGAATACGTAAAGACCTGCATTCCCTGCATCGGAAGCGGCCAGGTTGACGGAGATAGCTGCGGAAACGGTCACGGGGTTGGGGGAAATTGTCCCGAGCAAGGTGGTCAGAAGATCCGGACCTGTCTCTCCCTCTTCGATGCCGACAGTCTGGACCAGAGCATACTCGGCATCGGATGGCCATCCGGGACCGAAGTCGGGATCGATCGCGAAAGCACGGAACCAGTACTCACCCATCGGATGAGTCGAGAAAGTCCAGGAGCTGGTGGGAATCGTGGTGGAAATGAAGTCGTTCTCATCCCAGACCTCTACCTTGATATCATCGATGTAGAGATCGGTTGAGCTTCCGAACGATTCCCAGCGGAAGCTCAGCGTCTCTCCCTGCCACTCGTCCAGCTCATGGATATTGTAGCGCCATGTCATGTCACTGCGACCGAATGTCTGCAGGTAGTACCAGTTGGCGCCACCGTCGGTGGAGACCTCCAGCGCACCCAGATACGACCCACTGATGCTGTATTCGGACCAGAAGCTCAGCCTGCCGCCGCCGTTCGACGGTATCGAGACGGTTTCGGTCCATGTCATCGTTCCGGTGCCGTTTGAGACGTAGCACTGGGGAGGGGAATGAGACTGCGATGTCGTCATGCTCCAGTTGATCAGGTTGAAGGGCCCCGAGCTGCCGGGGTTATCGAGAGGTACGCTGTAGCCCGCGAGTCTCTGCAGACCGTACAGAGTAGCGCCAGAGACATCGGTCCAGTCTACGGTAAAGGGTGGATTCACCGTACCGATCGGGCTGACGGTGGGAGTGCCTGGTACGTGTGGGTTATACGGGCACCCGGCCATGAATGCGGTTACAAGATAGCTGCGGAGGTTCCGCCGTGTCAGCTTTACCACTTGCGTTGCAGTGGGCCAGAAGCCTTCGAAATCCGCACCGGTCTCGTGGTTCCAGCTCATCGCGCCGTAGAGACCGTACGAGTGGTCTCTCGTATTGCCTGAACTGTAGTAGAGAATCTGCGCTGAAGGTCCGTGAGTCTCACCTGTAGCCCACTGGACCATTATCTCACCCTGGGTGGCGTACTGAGCGGCATGGGTTGTCGGATCGTCAGTCCATCCCCAGGGGTAGATGAGTATGTTGCCGTACGTGTGGGTAGAGTGCATCTGAGTTGGTATGTGGCCTTGCCAGAAATCGTCGATGTTGGATGTCTCAGGTTCGCTCAGCGGGGCCGTTCCCCTGTAGGTGCTCGAGCTAGGGGAGCCGCTGGATCCCGCTCCTCCCCAGGCTACCGCCCAGTTCCTGTTCAGATCGATACCGTCTCCTCCGGCTGACCAGTTCATGTTCTTGCGTTGCATCCCACCGCCTCCGGGGGATGTGGATTCATTGTACACCCAGCCATCGACGTTGTTGCAGGGAAGGCACCAGATCTCGCGGTTTTCCAGCAGCCATGTGGCCTGGAATCCGCAGAAGCCATCCCGGTCGTAGTTCTCGCAGAGCCATTCCATGAAGGACTGCACATTCAGCATTGCTGCACCTTCACGGGCATGGATCAGACCGTCGTACCACGCGTTGGCCATTGACGGATCGTCGGCAGTGAAAGTGTTGTTGGTTGATATCTTCATCACGAGCTGAGGCCTGCCCTGGTAGGTGTTGCCGATGGATGTCGGGGCGCTCGTGATGTCCGGATAGAGGTTGTGAAGCTGGGTGAGCCATGCCTGTACTTCGTCCCAGGTCATGAATCCGCCCATGGTTCTGCTGCCCATCTGTGCTGCATAGAACCTCTCGAGATCCGCTATCCTGGTCGTACAGAAGAGACCCATCTCAATCAGGATCTCCCGATCCCAGTCGTTGGCGACGAAGTCGATGGAGCCGTCTTCGTATACGTGGACGATGTCCATTCCGGCATTGATGAAAAGCCTCTGCTCCATTTCGTTTCCAGGACTGAAGTACATCAGGGAGTACGTGGTGGCGAAGGCGACGACAGGCGCGAGGAGCATGATTATCAGCAACTTGAACATGGCCAACCTCTCAACATCCGGGAGTGGCAATGAAACTTGTATACTCTCCTATATAAGTTTAAGGTATAACATCTCGACACGGATGAGAACACCTTGCAGACCGGATGATTCAATGGAGGCCAGATGAACCAGTTCAGTATGCAGATCAGGCAGGGAATCCCGGACAGGATGCCGGCTCATCCACCATCATCACCGGCAGTGAGTCATGCCCCGACGAGACCCGGACTCCTGAAAGGGGAGGAGCGGAAACTGGCGGTGGCCAATGCGCTGCGGTACTTCCCCGAAGAGTGGCATCCGCTGCTGGCCGCGGAGTTCGCACGGGAGCTCATGACGGACGGCCGGATCTACATGAGGAGATTCAGACCCCGCTACGAAATGAAGGCAAGGCCGCTCTGTGACTACAAGGCGAACACCATACAGGCAGCGGCGATAATGCTGATGATTCAGAACAACCTCGACCCGGCTGTCGCCCAGTACCCGGAGGAGCTGATCACCTACGGCGGCAACGGAACGGTTTTCCAGAACTGGGCGCAGTACCTCCTCACGATGAGATACCTCTCGGAGATGACCGAAGAGCAGACACTGGTGCTCTACTCAGGGCACCCACTTGGGCTCTTCCCATCACATCCGGAAGCTCCCCGTGCAGTGGTCACAAACGGAATGGTCATCCCGAACCACAGCTCGCAGTCCGACTACGACAGGATGGCCGCGCTGGGGGTTACGTCCTACGGACAGATGACCGCCGGGAGCTTCATGTACATAGGTCCGCAGGGGATTGTCCACGGAACGACGATCACCCTTCTCGGCGCCGGGCGGAAGTACCTCGGGCTCGAGCCAGGAGAGAACCTGTCGGGGAAGGTTTTCGTGACATCCGGGCTGGGCGGAATGAGCGGTGCCCAGGCCAAGGCTGCCGTAATCGCTGGAGCCGTGGGAGTCATAGCGGAGATAAATCCCGACGCACTGTACAAGAGACTGGAACAGGGATGGCTGCAGGAGGCCGAGGAGGACATGGACAGGCTCATCGCGAAGATGGAGAAAGCGAGACGCTCCGGTGAAGCCCTCTCGTTAGGCTATCTGGGCAATATCGTCGATCTCTGGGAGAGACTGGCTCGGGAGGGCATCCCCGTCGACCTGGGAAGCGATCAGACTTCACTCCACAACCCGTGGCTGGGAGGTTATTACCCTGCAGGACACGGGTTCGAAGAGTCCAACAAGATGATGGTGGAGGACCAACAGGGATTCCGCGAGGCGGTCAGGGAATCTCTGCGCAGGCAGGTCAAGGCGATCAACGATATTCACGAAGCAGGTATGTTCTTCTGGGACTATGGTAACGCATTCCTTCTGGAAGCCTCCAGGGCGGGAGCTCCCGGTATTACGAAAGAGGACGGATCCTTCTCCTACCCCTCATACGTGGAGGATATCATGGGGCCTCTCTGTTTCGACTACGGATTCGGTCCCTTCCGGTGGGTTTGCACATCGTGCAGCGGGGACGACCTGTCGAAGACTGACCGCATAGCGGTCGGGATCCTCGAGGAGATAGCAAGTACTGCCCCTCCGGAGAAAAAGCAGCAGGTGATGGACAACCTGATGTGGATAAGGGAGGCGGAAACCAACAGTCTTGTCGTTGGATCGCAGGCCAGGATCCTCTACGCGGACATGCAGGGAAGGCTCCTGATAGCCCTCGCCTTCAACAGGGCGATTGCCGAGGGTCTGATCGAAGGCCCGATCGTTCTGGGCAGGGATCACCATGATGTATCGGCTACGGATTCGCCCTACCGGGAGACCGCAAACATACGGGACGGAAGCATGTTTACCGCCGATATGGCGGTACAGAACGTGATCGGCGACTCCTTCAGGGGCGCCACCTGGGTCTCCCTGCACAACGGCGGCGGAGTCGGCTGGGGTGAGGTGATAAACGGCGGGTTCGGGCTGCTGCTCGACGGAACGCCCGAGGCTGGCCAGCGTGCCCGGATGATGCTTTCATGGGATGTATCCAACGGTATCTCACGCAGGTCCTGGGCCGGTAACGAGGGATCCCTGTTCGCGGTCAGAGAAGCGATGAACGCCGATGACAGGCTCAGGGTGACGATTCCGAGTGCAGCCGATGACGAAGAGGTCTCAGAAGCTGTCGAAGAGGTATTCGGAGACGGCTGACGCACATCGTGAAGGGAATTATTATCGGATGACACCCGTCACCCACTGAAAGGCAGGAGAGTCATGAGAATTGTGTCAGTCCTTTTACCTTTGCTGTTAGCCGTGTCCGTCTCCGGTTTCACGGAGTTCGGTGCCCACGGCGGAATCATTATGCCCACGGGAGATGCCGGTGACGTCTACGGCAGCCTGAGTCCGATGTTCGGAGTGAACATCCTGGTGCACATGCCGACCGTAGCGGTCGAGGGAAGTATCAGCTACGCAATCCTGGGCAGCGAAAACGACGAGGATGAATGGTCGGCCCACCTCATACCGATCGTGGGAGGAATCAGGAGCTACACCGGTCCGCTCTTCCTGGGCGGCGGCGGAGGTCTGTACCTCTCGAGCGTAGAGTTCCAGGATTCCACAGGCACAGAACACAGCGCATCGGAAACTGATTTCGGCGCATACGGCAATGCAGGAATCATCTTCCATGCGGGGAGCACGGACATCGAGGGCAGCATCAAGCTGCACTGGATCGACTTCGATGACATGTGGTTCTCGCTCACCGTGGGACTCTACTTCTGAGAAGACACTCGCAGTGACATTGAGCCCGGGGTCCTCCCGGGCTCTTTCTATCCAGGGCTATTTCTCGATACCCGAGGCTCTCCGCTGCTGATGCCTCCGGAGGTGGAGGAGGCCAGCTGTGATGAAGCACCCCGATGAGACCAGGAACGTATCCGTGTACCCGCTGTGAGTCATGAGCAGGCTGCCGAGGATCGGGGCAAAGAGCCCCCTGACCGCAGTCAGGGAGACGTGAAGCCCCTGGTAGGTCGCCGTCTGGCCCTCCGGGGCGAAATGCAGGCTCGACATGTTCCAGGATATCATTATTCCGGCCATCCCCAGGGCGAAGATCGCGTATGCCAGGTAGAAGAAGATCCTGCCCGCCCCGGGAAAGAATCCGCCTGCCATGAGCGCCAGAGGATAGAACCCGAGGATGATGCAGACAGTTCCGGTGAACCTGAAGGGGTGTATCCGGTCGACCCTGGCGCCCATGAATGGCCCCAGGAACAGGATTCCGAGCTGACCGATAACGCCCCTGGCAATCGCGTACTGCTCGTAGGTGAGACCCAGGACGTCGCTGGCGAAGAAGGGTATCGCGGGCAGCACGACCATGAAGCCGACACCATAGAGCATGAAGTAGGCTTCGAACCTGGCGAACTCCCTGTCCCTTGCGAAGACCAGCAGCAGCCTGCGGAAGAAACCCGGTTCCGAAGGATCGTGCCGGACGGGTTCGATTCGCATTCCCCTTGCCATCAGAGCGATGAAGAGAGCGTGTCCGACGCCGAAAACTCCCTCCGCTACGAAGAGGATTCTGTAAAACTGGAAATCGGCATCGAGAAGAGCGCCTGCGATCATCGCAGCGGGAAGGCTGACGAGGGTGAATACACTCATCCCCCATCCGAAGAGCGTTGCCCTCCTCCCCTCCCCGTACCTGTACCTTATGACAGCGTTCTGACCCGGTATCACAACGCTGTTGCTGGCGAAGTAGAAGACGAGAAGGACGAGCATCACGTTCACATTGCTCGAAAAGTACATCAGAACGATGGGCAGTCGCAGGAGAGCCCCTGCGGTGAGTATAGTCCGGAAGTAGGATCCCCTCCGTTCGAGCCAGTGGCTCGCGAAGACGGAGAAGAGGTTGCTCACCGGCCAGATCATCGTGAGCAGGGTGATCTGCCAGACCGTGGCGTGCAGGCCTCTCGTCGCAATGTAGTCGTGATTGAGCATCACTCCGGCCGCGACGGCACCCAGTATCGCGGAGGTGATATGGAGTCTGAAAGCTCTCCGCTCGTCTCCCCTGAGGGAGAGTACGGGGAGCTTCCTCTCCGAAAAAATCGGTGTCAGCCTGGCGAAGAAGGACATTCCGGAGCCTTCCCTGTCAGGAAACGATTCCCCTGCCCCTGAGAAGGTCAAGTATCATACTGGCGGATTCCTCGGCAGACTGGAGATGTGTCCGGAGATGGAGTTCCGGATCCAGAGGATGCTCGTAGGGCGCCGAGATCCCGGTGAAAGAGGGTATCTCACCGCTTCTGGCCTTTACGTAAAGCCCCTTGGGGTCTCTTTCCTCGGCCACATCGAGGGGGACGTCGACGAAGACCTCGATGAAGTCGCCATCCTCCTGTATCGATCTTGCAAAATCCCTGTCCTCCCTGTAGGGGCTTATGAAAGCAAGGATGTTTACTATCCCGAATGAGGTGAAGAGCCGCGCAACCTCTGCGATCCTCCGGATGTTCTCCTTCCTGTCCTCCGGGGAAAAACCGAGGTCACTGTTCAGGCCGTGCCTGATGTTGTCACCGTCGAGTATCGCAGTCCTGACCCCCGGCTCGTGAAGCATCCGAACGAGGATATCGGCTATTGTCGACTTTCCGGACCCGGACAGGCCGGTGAGCCAGACTGTCACGCCTCGATGACCGTTCAGACGCTCTCTGTCAGCCCGGTCCACCACATGGTCATGCCAGGTGATATTTCTTTCATTATCGCACATTGGAGTCCTGTCCATTCCTGTAACTGGTACGGTATCGGGCAAACTTGACTATCATACCGATTCGGGAGAACCGTGGCCAAATATAAGTTTATTGCCTGTAAAGGGAGTTTATAGTGGTTGACAGAGAGCTGATAAGGCAGAATCTGGGAAACTGCCTGACGACCACCGAGGGGCTCGGACTGCCGGGATTCCGAAGGGGAAAGGTACGGGACAGCTACGATCTCGGCGAGAAGCTCCTCCTCGTAGTCACCGACAGGCAGAGTGCTTTCGACAGGGTACTGGCCTCTGTGCCTTTCAAGGGTCAGGTCCTGAACCAGGTGAGCGCCTGGTGGTTCGAAAAGACCAGTGACATAGTGGACAATCACGTTCTCTCCATTCCCGATCCCAACGCCACCCTCGCAGTGAAGTGCAGCATATTCCCCGTCGAGTTCGTCGTCAGGGGTTACCTGACCGGCAGCACCAGCACCTCCGCATGGACCCTCTACGATTCCGGCCTCCGGAACATATGCGGGAACATCCTGCCGGACGGAATGTCGAAGAACCAGAAGTTCCCGGAGCCGATCATCACCCCGACAACGAAGAGCGACGAGCACGACGAATCGATCACTCCCGGGGAGATAGTATCGAGTGGTCTCATGACCGGCGAGGACTGGGAGAAGGCTTCATGCATCGCGTCGAAACTCTTCAGGAGGGGTATGGATATCGCCGCCTCTAACGGGCTGATCCTTGTCGACACCAAGTACGAGCTCGGCCGGAACAGAGACGGGGAGATAGTCCTTGTGGACGAGATACACACACCTGACTCTTCGCGCTACTGGATTGCCGGCTCCTACGAGGAGAAGTTCGCCAGAGGGGAAAATCCCGACAACATCGACAAGGAGTTTCTCAGGCTCTGGTTCAGGGACAACTGCGATCCCTACACTGACGAGGTCCTGCCGGAGGCTCCGGACGACCTGATCGTAGAGCTGTCGAGCAGGTACATCATGCTTTACGAGATGATTACAGGTTCAACCTTCGAACCGGTCTCGGGAGAGAACCCAGTCGAGAGGCTCAGGAGGAATCTACGCAATCTCTTCCTGTAACGCTCAAGGGTAACCCGAAATAACTCGGGCGAAATGCATGATCCACCTTGGCATGTCGGACATCTTCTTTTAGTTAGATATCCTGCTGAATTCAGGCTTTCTTCCTCAGACAGGATTGGACTTACCTCTTGACATATATGATACTACTATAGTACTATATCATCATGCCAAGGAAGATCAGAGCGCTCATTCGGGATTTGAAGAAAGCCGGGTTCATAGATCGTGGCGGCAAGGGGGGCCATCGGAACTTCAAACATCCCCGGGGAGCAAAGATCACAATTAGTGGCAACTCGGGGGATGATGCCAAGCGGTATCAAGAACGAGACCTGGAGAAAGCCCTTCAGGAGGTTAAGAAATGAAAGCAAGCGATAAATACATCAAGATTGTGGAGTGGTCGGAAGATGATCAATGCTACGTTGGCACCTGTCCAGGTCTGATGCTCGGAGGTATACACGGGAGCAATGAGACCAGGGTTTATAGAGAACTCTGCCAGGCAGTGGACGAGTGGATCAGGCTGTATCAGGAAGATGGCGATCCTCTTCCCGCCGCGACTGCGGGGAAGGACTTCTCAGGCAAATTTGTAGTCCGCGTGGGAAAAGAACTCCACAAAACTCTCGTGGTGGGAGCCCTCCGCGAAGGAGAAAGTCTTAATTCCTACTGTGTGCATTTACTGCGGGAGCAAAGAACCCGATAAAGGGAGAACAAGTCGGATGCAGGCGACGCTTGACAGCGCGCCTGATCCGCAGCGTTGGATCGCGCATGGAAGAATGAAAATAGCCCAGCAGACATTTGACTGTTTTTCCAGAGATCTGACGAAGATACTCAAAGATAATCTCTGCGAGATAGTGATTCATGGCTCATATGCACTGGGTGATTTTCAGTCAAATCTCGGCGATCTGGATTACCTTACCGTAACCAACCAAAGCCTCGATGAAGAAACAATTTTCAGGCTGTTCGAATTGCATGAGAAATACAGATCCCGGAGATCCTTACTCCTGCATCAACTCGAAGGAGCATTTTACCCAGAGCATTTCCTGAAAGACCTTGAAGGACAGTTCACAGGATGCTACATTGGAACCAGCAGAAAAGGCTGGAAAACTATATCGATCCTTCAAAACAGCTACATGGACCTGCGCCTGATCAATGAGCATGGCATCAGGCTTCTGGACAGGAATCCGCAGATTTACAGCCCTGGTGAATCCGAAATACTGAAAGAACAGGAATCAGATCTCAAGGCATTCAAAGATTCAGCGATGCATAGCAATCAAGCCAAGATTGTACTGTGGATATCCATTGTCCATTGGTGCTCCAGAACACTATTCTTCCGAGCGAATCAAAGCATTGGATCGAAAACAAAAGCATGCCTCTGGTGTATTCAACAACCTGAACTGGAGGAATTCAAGAGTTGGTTCAGAGAAGTGGAATGCCTGCGCTCGCCTTATACGAAAACGAGATTACCGAACGAAGCAAAAGAGACATGCCTGGCTTTACTGGATTACGTTGACAACATTTTACAGAATGCCAATCAGCAGAAACAGTGATTGCAGTTACGCTCAGAAGTACTGGATGGTTTGCACGAGATAATCGGGTAAGACTCAGGGATCGAAGAGGCTTCCGCCGGCCTCCTCGAGAGTGCGGGCGGACTTCCTGCGGAGTTCTTCTGCATCCTCCAGGATCTGCTCTACCGTCTTTTTCTGCGCGGGCGGCTTCCCGTGTTGCTCCTCTTCCGTCTCCCTGGATTCGTCAAGGATTTCGACGGGTTCTTCCCCTTCGGGTGGGGTATCCTCCGATGGTGCCGAGCCGGACTCCTCGATGTCCACGTCGAGATCCAGGTCCATACCCTTGATGCTGGAGATGACCTTCGTGCCGCACAGTCTTGCCCCCCTGGCGCCGACACCCTTTACCGGTATCCCGGACAGATCGGTGGATCCCTTTCGCGTGCGCATCCTCTTGACACGCTGGAACCAGTACTCCAGCTGGACCCCTTCACGGTGTGTGAAGAAGAGAACTTCGCACCCGTCGGGAGCGAACCTGTACTCCCTTTCCATGATGTGCCCGCCGATACGGAAGCGTTTCACGTACGCGATGGAGTCACCGGGATTGCGATAGACGGCCGAGAACACCGTGTCCCTGTCGTAGAGCCCGCAGGAGAGGATGTCACCATCGATGAAATACTTGTCCTGGACAGGTACTATGCGGTAGGTGCCATCGCCCAGGAAGAAGATGATCCGGTCGTACTCGGATGCATCGAACGCAGAGTCGCCCTTCACTGCCGTTCCCACGAAACCGTTCGCCGGATCGAAGCCTACCTTGAGGTTCCGGAGGGATACCTCCTTGACATCGATATCCGTGAACTCCTCGAGGCTCGTCAGCCTCGGATAGAGCTTCCCGTACTTCTCGAGTATCCCCTCGAGGCAACCTGTGGCGTAGCCGATGATCTTCCGGAGGTACTTCCGCGCCCTCTTCATATTCGCTCGAATATCGCCCATCTCCTTCTTGTGCGACTCGATGGCGAAGACCGAGAACATACTTATCCTGATCGCAAGCAGCCTGTCGATATCCTCCGGGGATATCTCACTGCCGATCTCATCTGCCCAGGGCTCCATGGTGCGGACGATGGTTTCCTTTACATCGTCAGCACTTGTGCACTCTTCGATTTCCTTGTAGAGACGGTTTTCTATGAAGATCTGCTCGAGAGTCTTCCAGTGCAGATGGCTGGCCAGCGTCCCGAGTTCGAGCCTGAGTTCGAGCTTCAGGATCTCGACCAGCCTGCCGGTGCTGTAGTGGATCAGCTCGGAGACGGTTGTCTCCACAGGATTGCCATCCTGGATGACGACCATTCCGGAAGTGTGAGACTTCTCGCAATCGGTGTGGGCGTAGAGCTGCTTCAGCGCTTCTTCCTGGCTCACTCCCCTCGCCACGGTGATCTCGATCTCGACCGAGCCCGCAGTGAAGTCATCTATGGAGGAGATCTTGAGTCGGCCCTTTCTGGCCGCGCCCTCGATGGAGGACATGATGCTCTCGGTCGTGGTGCCCCAGGGGAGTTCCCTGATAACAAGTTTCTTCGATTCGCGTTTCTCGATCCTGGCACGGTTCCTGATCCTGCCACTCCCGTCGTCGTAATCTGCAGCGTCGATGCTCCCGCCCTGCGGGAAGTCGGGGAAGAGCCGGAACTCCTCGCTGCCAAGGCACCTGATCTGGGCCTGGATGACCTCGCAGAAGTTATGGGGCAGTATCCTCGTGGACATCCCTACGGCTATGCCCTCCGCGCCGAGAAGAAGCACTACCGGTAGCTTTGCCGGTAGCAGCAGGGGTTCCTTGTTCCTGCCATCGTAACTCGGCTGGACCTCTGTTATCAGGTCGTTGAAGAGGACGTCACGGGCGAGGTCTGTAAGACGGCATTCGATGTACCGGGGAGCAGAAGCGCCATCGCCCGTGAAGATGTTGCCGAAATTGCCCTGCCTGTCGATGAAGTACCCCCGGTTGGCAAGGGTCACCAGAGCGCTTCCGATGGACTGGTCACCGTGAGGGTGGTACTTCATGGTGTTCCCTATGACGTTTGCGACCTTGCTGTACCTTCCGTCGTCCATCTCCTGCAGAGACCAGAGTATCCTCCGTTGAACGGGTTTGAGACCGTCAGCTGCATCGGGGATTGCCCTGTCTGTGATCACGTAGGAGGCGTAGTCGAGGAAGTTGTCCTCGAAGAGCCTCCTGAGGGGGTTTCGAGCCATTACCTGAGGTTCTCCATGATGAATTCGCGCCTGTCGGGAGTGTTCCTGCCCATGAAGAAACCGAGCATGTCGGGTACGTCCCAGAGTCTTGTTATCACAACGGGAATCAGCCTCATGTCCTGCCCTATGAACTGACCGAACTCACCTGGCGAGATCTCGCCCAGACCCTTGAACCTCGTGATCTCCGCTTTCCTGCCCAGCCTTTCGACGGCGTTGTCCCGCTCCTCTTCGGAATAGCAGTAGACCGTTTCCTCTCCCTTCCTCACGCGGAAGAGTGGGGTCTCGAGGATGTAGAGGTGCTCGTCCAGCACGAGGCCCTCGAAGAAATGGAGGAAAAGCGTCATGAGCAGATTTCTGATGTGCATCCCGTCGACGTCAGCATCGGTTGCGAGGACTATCCTGTTGTAGCGGAGCCCGCCGGTGCCGTTCTCGATGTTGAGGGCTCTCATGACGTTGTAGATTTCCACGTTCTTGTACATGGTATCTCTCCGCAGCCCGAAGCAGTTCAGGGGCTTGCCCTTGAGGGCGTAGACAGCCTGGGTGCGGACGTCGCGGCTGGCGACTATGCTCCCCGCGGCACTCGCTCCTTCCGTGAGGAAGATCGTGCTCTCCTCGGAACCAGGGGCCTGGTCGCCGAGATGGACCTTGCAGTCCTTGAGGCTGGGAATGCGGATGGCTACCTGCCTTGCTCTCTCTCGAGCCTTCTTCTTCACGCTCTGGAGCTCTGTCCTGATCTTCTGGTTCATCTGAACCTTGTCGACGAGCTTTTCTGCCACTCCGGAGTTCCTGTGCAGGTACTGCTCGATTTCGTGCCTGACGGTGTTCACGATCCAGCTGCGTATATCGGTGTTGCCCAGCCTGGTCTTGGTCTGAGATTCGAATACCGGTTCTTTCAACCTGACACTCACTGCCGCGATAATCCCCTCGCGGACGTCATCACCTGAGAAGCTCTTGCCCGCAAACGCATTCACTCCCTTGAGTATTCCCTCCTTGAATGCGGACAGGTGCGAACCACCGCTGCTGGTGTACTGTCCGTTTGCAAAGGAGAGATACCGCTCACCGTATTCTGTGGTATGAGTGAGGGCGAATTCGAGTGTCTTCTCGCGGTAGTAGATCACCGGGTAGATCGATGACTCTCCCGCTTCGTCACGGAGCAGGTCCGTGAGGCCGTCTTTCGATACGAAGGAGAAGTTGTTCAGATGGATCCTTAGGCCAGCGTTGAGGTAGGCGTAGTGCTGAACCCGCTTCTCGAGGTACTCCTGTCTGAAGGTGTATCTCCCGAATATCTCGATGTCTGGCGTGAACTCTACGAGTGTACCGTTCCGCTCGGTTGTGTCGGAAGTTTCGTCAGAGGTCATCTCACCCCTCGAGAATTCGACGGTGCGGCAGTGGCCGTCGCGGTATGCGGAGACCCTGAAGCGGCTTGAGAGAGCGTTTACAGCCTTTGCACCGACACCGTTGAGACCGACCGAGAACATGAAGACATCAGTGTTGTACTTTGCGCCGGTGTTGATCTCGGAGACGCATTCGACCAGTTTGCCGAGAGGAATGCCACGGCCATAGTCCCTGACGGAACAGGACAGATCGTCCTGTCGTATCCTCACTCGTTTGCCGTAACCCATGATGAATTCGTCGACGGCATTGTCCATTACCTCCTTGAAGAGGACGTAGATGCCGTCGTCGGGATGGCTGCCGTCACCGAGCCTGCCGATGTACATGCCGGTCCGTAGCCGTATATGTTCGATCGACGAGAGTGTCTTTACCTTGCTCTCATCGTACATTGCCGTTGTAGAAGGACGTTCCTGCTCAGCCATGGACCACCATATGTGTCGGATTCAGGATAACTGCATACACCATATAGTATAGCATGATCAGAAGGTGGAATCCAGCACAATATATGGTGATCTGATTGTCCGCCGGCCCCTTCATGTTGTGTCCAGGAGGAGCCTGCCAATACCGGCGCCGCTGAATCCCGTGGCCACGCTCAGGTAAGTTCGATATCGTGACCCTCGCACTCACGCTCGATGAGCGTCCTCTTCCCCCGGATCGCCGTCAGGGAAGACATCCCTCCTGCGGATTTTTTTCGTAGTGGTCCGCGGGAGTTCCTCCTCCCTCAGAATGAAGGCGGTTATGTGCCTGTAGGGAGCCGTGGATGCATTGTATCTCCTGATCCCCCTCCTGACAGCTTCCACCGCGTCTCCATCCTGTCCGAGGATCTCCTCGTCCGGCACCACCACCACCCATATCTCCTCACCCTTGAGATGCGATTCCCTTCCGAAAACCATCGACTCGCTCACTACCGGTGAGCGGTTGAGTACCGTCTCTATCTCCTCGGGGAAGACGTTCTTGCCGTTCTTGGCGACTATCACGTTCTTCTTCCTGCCCGTAACGAACAGGTACCCGTCGTCATCCAGGTAGCCGAAATCACCCGTCCTGAACCAGCCATCGGTTGAAAGAACCTCCGCAGTCGCAGCAGGATCATCGTGATATCCCGTCATGACGTTGGGTCCCCTGACTGATATCTCACCAATTCCGGAAGCATCGGGTTCACGTATGCAGACCTCCATGTCGGGCAGTGGCGGGCCCACGGACCCGTACCTGTTTCCGCCGATCCTGTTGACGGAGACGATCGGAGATGTCTCCGTCAGTCCGTACCCCTGAAGGAAGCCGAAACCGAATCTCTCGAAACCTCTGACTACCTCGGGATCGATTGCTGCTCCCCCCGATATCATCAGCCTGAGCGAGCCGCCGAACCTCTCGTGAATCCTGGAGAAAAGTTTCTTTCTGACCCAGTGAAGCCCGAGTGCATCCGTCGCTCCTGCAATGGTCATAGCCAGGGCGAACTTAAGCCTTCCGCCCGGCAGTTCCCCGATCCCGTCCATTATCCTTC
>SDBS01000778.1_pt1 | contig 31725 bp, 33 predicted proteins | sample 2277091 | NCBI WGS metagenome assembly SDBS01 (sample SAMN10404972, study PRJNA504765) | marine sediment metagenome | isolation source: marine sediment core GS10_PC15, 163 cmbsf | place: Arctic Ocean: Southern Knipovich Ridge | collected 2010 | reverse complement strand
GCAAATGCTATAATATATTAAACTATACTATTGGAGGAAATAGGGGAAGTTAAAGTTGAATACTGAAAAATGTGATGTTTTAATTAAAAGAATTGGTCAGCTTCTCACCATTCCGTCAAAGAATGTTCCTGTTGAAAGCCCTAATGTTGATTCTCTTGGAATCATAGAAAATGCCTATGTTTGCATAAAGGATGGAAGAATCACGGATATAGGCGTTGGTGAAAGTAGAGTTGATGCAGTAACAGTTATTGATGCAGAATATTGTATTGCTTTGCCTGGTTTTATTGATGCACATACACATTTGATATTTTCAGGGAAAAGAGAGAAAGAATTCTCAATGAGAATAAGTGGTAAGGATTATCTGTCAATCATGCAGGAGGGTGGTGGTATCAAATCGACTGTTAGGTCAACAAGATTAGCATCAAAGGAAGATCTTTTCAATGGCTCAATAAAACATCTAGATATTGCACTTTCCTGGGGAACAACAACATGTGAGGTGAAGTCGGGATACGGACTTTCAACAGAGGATGAGATAAAGATCCTTGAAGTTGCGGATTTACTTCAGAAGAAACATATTGTGGATGTTGTCCCGACATTTCTCGGAGCCCATGAAGTTCCAGATGAATTCAAAGGAAACAAAAAGGGATACATAGAACTACTTATTAGTGAGATGATACCGGAAATATCAGAGAGAGGACTTGCACGATTTTGTGACGTTTTTTGTGAAAAGGGCATTTTCTTAAAGAATGAAACAGAAAAAATACTTAAGGAAGGACTGAAATATGGGCTTGCTGCAAAGATACATGCTGATGAGTTTGCTGATATAGGTGCAAGCGAACTTGCTGACAGGGTTGATGCAGTATCCTGTGATCACCTTCTGTATACGAATGAACAGGGGATTGCTTCTATGAAGAGAGCGGGAACTATTGCTGTGCTTCTTCCTGGAACAAGCTTGTTCTTGATGAAAAAGAAAATTCCACCAATAGACAAAATAAGGGAATCAAGAGTTCCGATGGCAATTGCTTCTGACTTTAATCCTGGGAGTTCACCTATCATTGCTATGCCAGTTGTTATTAGTCTTTCCTGTTTGTTATATGGATTAACAGCAGAGGAAGCATTAGTTGGTTCCACAATAAATGCAGCCTGTGCAATAAAAGAAGAAGAGAATATTGGAAGTTTGGAGGAAGGTAAATTGGCTGACATTATTATTTTAAATCTCAGGAACTACGAAGAAATCCCTTACTGGTTTGCACGAAATTCTGTTCTTTATGTTATAAAGAGGGGAAAAGTAGTTTCTCAGCAGAAGAAAGTTGATCCCAGAGAACACAGAGATTATGGGAGAAATTGCAAAAATGAACTTAAATCCTCTGTGACATCTGTTATTTAATGATAATCTCCTGTTTTATTGTAAACGAGAAGGAGGAAAATTAAATTGAATAGTGACTATGATAATGGTCTTAGTGCACTTAAAGAAAAGGATTATAAGAAAGCAGGAGAAAGCTTCTACAGGGTGATAGAACAGAAACCAGAGAGCGCATCATCACATTTTGGCCTTGGTATCGCTCTCCTTGAATCTGGCAATAGTGCTGATGCTGAGAAACATCTGAAGGCAGCTTTCAGTCTATTTTCGGCACAGCAAAAAGTGCCAGAATCATATGTTTCATTGAGAGAGCTTTTGATATTGAGACCTGGCGATGTGAAATATATTTTTGATCAAATGAGGACCTATCTCCAACTAAATTTTATAAAGTCCTTTGTAAAACTCATAATTGAGACTATCGATAGTCAAAAAGTATCAGAGGATGTATTCAAGGATAACGTATCAGTACTCATTCCACTTATTAAGGATGAAAGTATAAAACAACTCTTGAGTTTTGGTGTAAGAGTAAAGGAGAAAGAGGATGATAAGTTAAATCCATTTGAAAATTTGGAGTTAGCAAATCTTCTTTTTGAAATAGGCTCAACTGAAGAAGCATTAGCAGAGTATTATAAGACTGCGAGTGCTTTTCTCAGAAGGAATCTAAAGGATAAAGCACAAGAATTATACGTAAGGATGAAGGAAATTTATCCGAATGATAGTGGTCTTGAACCCCTCAAAAATCAGATAGAAGGACATGTTGGAGAGGAAACAGAAATGGAGTTCAGAGATAGGAGAAGGGAACTGGAGGAGGAATTATCCTTTTTAGTAGATGCAAATGAAGCAAGAGTAATTTATTCATTTGCTGTTATTTTCAAGGAATTTGCACGGTTTTTGGAGGCAAAAGAAGAACTTGAAAAAATCTTTGTTCTACCAAAGTCAATTGAGAAAATAAAGGCCTATGTGCTACTGAGCCAGATTTTTATTGATGCGAATGAAAATGGTAAGGCGATAGAGACTCTTGAAAATGTGATTGAAGGAAGTGAATTCAGCGGTAGCGAGATTGTTCCACTCAAGTATAAGCTTGGGACCATATATGAAAGAATCAATGAGCTTCCCAGAGCCTTAGAGATTTACGAGAGAGCAGTGGAAGAAGATCCTGACTATCTTGATCTTGTGGAAAAGGTCAAGGAAGTGCAGATAAGAATCGAGGACCAGAAAGATGAAGTTCTACGGGCATCGGTTGAAGAAAAAATAGAAAGCGAGAGTTTAGAAAAAAAAGAGCCAGTAAAGGAAGAGGCAATAAAGGAAGAGGTGAAGGAAGAACTGGATTTTAGGAAGAGAATTTTTTATATATAAGGAGAAGACATGGACTATGAATCCTTTTACAATTTTGAGATTGAACCTTTCTCTAATGTGCCCGACCCTAAGTTCTTCTACAATGGTCCTGAACATGTGAAACCATTTTTGAGAATAATGTACTCGGCAAAAAGAATGAAAGGGCTTGTTGTTTTGATTGGTATGGTGGGTGCTGGAAAGACAACTCTTTCGAGAAAGATTCTTTCCGCTCTTCTTCAAGATAAGGAATATCTTCCAGGAATGCTTATTCTCACAAGAGATGAATATCCACCATTCTGGCTCACATCAAAAGTGGCACAACTTCTGCAAATTAAAATGGATGAAGATGACAGTAATAAACTTCAACTGATTGCACAGAGACTTTTTGAAATTAAGAAAGAAGGAAGAAAACCAGTTATAATTATAGATGAAGCGAATAAGTTGAATAATGATGCAAACCTGGAGGAATTAAGAAGCATACTAAATATTGAAGATGAGGATAGGAGACTCATAACCTTTATTCTAAGCGGTATGCCAAGTCTGAAAGTTAATTTAAGTAAAAATGAATCATTGACACAAAGAATAGCATATCTTGTTACACTAACAGCATTGTCAAGGAGTTCTACTGAAGATTATGTGAGATACAGATTGAAGATTGCTGGAGCGCAAGAGGAAATCTTCACTCCCGATGCATTTGATGAAATATTCAAATGGTGCAAAGGTAGACCCAGACTCATAAATAGTATCTGTGATAATTCTCTTCTCGAAGGTGTTTTCCTCCAGAAAAAGCCAATTGCAGGAGAGATTGTTGAGCTTGCTGCTGAGTCGCTTGGACTTAAGTCTGAAACGGAAATTAACTAATGGCCAATATTAATGCATTAAAAAATCAAGCAGTGAAGTTGGTTGTAAAGGGTAAGTATGCTAAAGCCCTTGAGATCTACGAGAAGGTAAAAGAGATGGATACTGATGAACCTGGAGTTTACAATCTGATTGGTGACGTTTATTTAAAGATGGGGAAGACGAAAGATGCTATCTCCCAGTTTAAACAGGCACTTGACCTATACAAAAAAGTTCAATACTACCCTAATGCTATTGCAGTCTGTAAAAAGATTTTAAGAAATGACAAGGAACAAGCTGAAGTATACAATGACCTTGCCGATCTTTATGTTGAAAGAGGATTCATCGGGGAGGCTGTTATAAACTACCTTGAATATGCAACAAAAATGAGGTCAGAAGGAAATAAAAAAGAGGAGATAGAGACTTATAAAAAGGTTATAGAACTTGGCCCATTTAAAATTGATATCAGGGAAAGACTTGTTGATCTATATATAGCTGAGGGAGAGAAAGAGGCGGCTATTGAAGAATTAGAGAGAATTGAAGAGCTACTCATACAGCAAGGTAAACAGGCGAAGTTACCCGAGATAGAAGAGAAACTTGCAACCTTAAAGATAGGTGAGTTGACAGCACCTGTGGAAAAAAAGGAAGAAGAGGCAAAGAGAGAGAAGGTTGATATCATCCAAGGGTACTCAATGGAAGAGCTTATGGGAGAAGGATATAAGTTAGAAGATGCAGTAAAAGAAGTAGAAGAAGTGATTGAGGAGAAAGGAGAAAAGAGGGTAGAAGAAAAGGTAAAAGAAGAGGTTAAATTAGAAGCAGAAGCAAAAGATGAGATTCTCTCTAAGGAACACTCGCTTTCCCTCGAAGAAGAGATCGAAAGGCTTCAAGAGGCTTATGATAACGCAAAAATTAAACCGATATCCATTGAGAATTTTCCACAGGTTGAACAATCAGATTTGAGAACTGTTCCCACACAGTGGACAAATTTTGAGGAGCTGGCTGAACTATGCCTATTTGTTAATTCGAAGGTAGAAGCAATAGACTATTTTTACAAGGCAGGACAAGTCTATTTAGATGAAAATAATTTCGAGAGAGCTGTAAAAGTTTTCAAAAAGATTATTGAGTTGAAACCTGTTGAACTACGACCAAGACAAAAACTAATAGAAATATCACTAAAAAGTGAAGATATGGAAGGAGCAGCAGAATGGAATCTTGATCTTGGTCGTTGTCTTTATAAAAAAGGGGCGATTAAAGAGGCTGAGAAGGCATTCAGCCGTGCAATAGAGTTCACTTCCAACAAGAAGAAATTTAAGGATAGTGTTCAAGAAATTAAAGGTGAAAAGAGAGAACCTGAAGACATTATGGTAGTGACCCAATCTATCTCGCTTGGTGAACTTCTTGAGGAAGAAGAAAAGAAAAGTACAAAATTTAAAATTGCAGAGGGAGTGGAAGTTGAAGAACCAGTTACTTTTGAAGATCTTCTCGAGGAGTTTAAAGAAGGAGTCTTGGAGAATATAGAAGACAAAGACTTCAATAGCCATTACGACCTCGGAATCACATATAAAGAAATGGGACTTATAGATGAAGCAGTGATTGAATTCGAAAAAGCATCAAAAGGAGATGAGTTAAAACTAAAATCCAATGAGATGCTCGCCTTATGTTTTATTGAAAAAGGTGAGCTTGATGAAGCAGAAAAACTTATTAAGGAAACATTGCTGACAGAGGGACATAAAGAAATAGAATTTCTAGGTTTGCAATACAGCTTAGCTCAGATATACATGCATACCAATAAAGGTAAAGAAGCTGCAGAATTATTTAGAAAAGTAACAAAAGTTGATAAAACGTTTAAAGATGCAGCTTCCAAGTTAAAAGAATTAGAGGAGAGAACAAAGAAACAGAAGGTGATGACCAAAAAAAAACCTGAAACCAGAAAAAGGAAAAAAGAGAAGTCTAAAGAGAAACCTAAAGAGAGAGTCAAAACCAAAGGAAAAAGGAAAATCTCATATATCTAAGTTTTTAGAAGTTATTTAAAGGAGAAAAAGTGGACTATGAAAATTTTTATAAATTAAAAATGCATCCTTTCTCAAGCTCTCCAGATGACAGGTTTTATTATGATAGCCCACAGCATTCAAAAGCAATAGTCAAACTGACTCATGCATCTGAAAGGATGGTTGGGTTAGCTATTTTGTTAGGTGATATAGGTACTGGAAAAACAACACTTTCACGGATATTACTTGATAATCTCACTATGTCTGAAGAATTTGAGGTAGCACTCCTTGTAATAATTCACTCCGGAATAACTCCTTTATGGTTGTTGAAGAAGATTGGCAATCAATTTGAGGTTGAGTTAGAAACCGATGATAGGGTTGAGATCATGTCCAGCATTTATCAGCAGTTGGTAAAACTGAGAGAAGAAGGGAAAAGGGCACTTGTCCTGATTGATGAAGCTAATATGCTTCGAAATAGAGAAATAATGGAGGAGCTGCGCGGGCTTTTAAACATACAATTTGAAGAAGGACATCTTATTACTTTTATTCTTTTCGGGCTTCCAGAAATGGAGGAATTTCTTAAACTTGATAAACCTCTATATCAAAGGATATCAATGAGGATAGTTCTTGAAGCCCTTTCTCCAGAGTCAACAAGAGCGTACATAAAACACAGGCTCTCTGTAGCGGGGAGAGAAGAACCTCTTTTTACAGATGAGGCAATTGATATTATTCATAAGTATTCAAAGGGAAAACCAAGAATGATAAATACTATTTGTGATAATGTTTTACTTGAAGGTTACCTTTTAAAAAAGCCGTTAATAGACGAGCACCTTATTAGAGAAGTTATTCAGGATTTAGGACTTTCCGAATAGCAATGGGACTGTGTGATCTCCATATACATTCCTGTTATTCTGATGGTACTTATTCTCCAGTAGAAATAGTTGAGAAGGCAAAAGAGAAAAATCTTTGTGCTATATCAATTACAGATCATGATGAAATAGATGCGATCGGAATTGCCAGGTCTCAAGCGAAAAATAATAATATATTAGTTATCTCTGGTGTGGAACTTAGTGCTATTTATAATGAAACTGAGATACATATTTTAGGGTATCTTTTCGACGAAACTGATAAAGAACTAAAAGAAAAACTGAGTAAGATGAGAGAATACAGGGAGGAGAGGGCAAGAAGAATCTTGAAGAAACTTGAAGATTATGGTTTTTGCATATCTTTTGAATTCGTAAAGAATATTGCTGGTGAGGGGGCTATTGGTAGACCTCATATAGCTCAGGCAATGCTTGAACATCGAGATACAAACGGTTATAAGGAAGCTTTTGATAAATATATTGGGAATGGGAAACCTTGCAATGTTCCAAAGTACAAACTTAATCTGAAAGAAGCGATTGAATTGATAACTGATGCTGGTGGTATCCCAATATTGGCTCACCCAAATAATATTAGCGATTATCAAGTCATTGATGAACTTCTGGAGTTCCCTTTTGCCGGGATTGAAGTATGGCATCCAGACCACAAAGCCAAAGATATATCATTTTATTTATCAATTACTAAGGAAAGGGGACTCCTTGCAACAGGTGGTTCAGATAACCATGGGAGAAGGTCTATGAAAGCATCAATTGGTGCAATTGAAATAGACTCTTCTGTTGTTGATTCTTTAATGAATTACAAAGATACTCGCCTGTGAACTAAATTTCTTGCTATTTAAAAGGTTCTGATCTCCAGAAAGGGCCAATTCGAAGCAAAATAGTGAAAAAGTATAGCTAAAACCTAAGGAATAAGTAATATCGTTACCCTTTTTAATATCTTTTATACTTGCTCCAAAACGGAAACTTCCACCATTCAAAGATTTATTCTTGTTTTGTAGTTGTTTAGTGCTCAAAATTCTTTTATTTTTCCCCTTCTTAGTAGTAGTGAATTCGATGCCGGAATAAAACCCGCCTTTTCTTAATCCGCTATCATAACGTAAATCAGTATATATTGTCCATTGTTCGAAGAGAAAGGTGGAGATACCTATACCAGTTTTTGTTTGGATTCGATCACTTTCGTACTCTGTCCAATAGATTTTTGAAAAAATATCCTTAACCACAAATCCAAATAGCAATGGTTTTCTTAGATATATGAATCCGAAATCGATTCCAAAACCATTGCCTGTGTCAAAATTACTCGCTGCATCAACATAAGTATGATTTTTTGTAACCTCTGATTCTGCAAGATGAGACCTGTAGTATTTTATATTTAGACCGATAAGTGGTTTTCCAGTTAGGTCATCCAGTGATTCACTTGTCAGTGTAGTCAGGGTAAGATATAATTCATCTATTCTGTATTCCAGTTTGGATTCAACAGTTAAGGTTTCCTGAGTTTCATCAGAGAAAAGTATTGTTGTCTTTTCTTCTATTCTTCTTTGTAGGGGTCTCCATGTTACGCCACCAGACGATCTGGCAAAAGTGACAAAGTCCATTGAGAAGCCTGCAATCCCAGGTAAATTGGAATGGTCGTTATTTGAACCGTCACTTTGATTTATCAGATCAACGCCAATATACGTATTTGTTAGAAGACAGAGTGCTGCTGGATTGTAGAAAGATGTGAATGGGTCATCCGGAATTGAGATTCCAACATTTCCCATTCCATGAGAACGAGCACCTGGAAAATATCCATTCAAATCCTCTTCCAGGATTGGTGAACAGGCGATGGATGTTGGATATAGAGGAAATACAAATATTGCAGTGACCAATAAGAGCTTGAATAAGAATGCAGATGTTCTCTCTTTCATTAAGTATAATATAATCTATGCCTTTTGGATTGTCAATATGTTTTTAAATTGTAGACCAAGAGTTCTGAGGGAATTGTTGTTGACAATTTTCAACGTGGACCCATTTTACAATCTCTCTTCCTCATTCCATCGCTCTTAATATCAGTGTGTATGATGTATCTGGAAGAGTGATTAAGAAGATTCACAGTGGAAAGATGGATAAAGGGTTTCATACGTTTACATGGAATGGTAGGAATAACACTGGTAATCCTGTTGGCAGTTCAGTCTATTTCATAGTAATAAATGCAGGGAAAAACCGAATAACAAGAAAAGTGGTTTTGGTTAGATAGGATTTAAGGAGTTAGTAGCCTGAAAAGTCCATAGGGGATGAAATATGTGACAGGAAGACAGTAGGCAGATAACAGATGAGGGACGAGGGACGAGAGATGAGGGACGTAAAGGAAAAGGATAAAGGATAAAGTAGGGGAATGACAAAACCAGAAATGCTAATGACGAAAAAACCATAAACAGAAAGAAAATGATATTGGGGAATTGGGGTTGGGAATACCTAATATTTTTTTCTCTGCGTTCTTTGCGGTGACAAATCTAGCGGGAGCGGACGATATCCTTTACCTTCATCAATCTTATTAGATTACTTCTCTCCATCTCGGAGAGCTTCATTGTGATGTATTTGATAGTTTCTTCCAGGTTTGGTATGAGGATGTATTCAAGTGCATTTACCCTTCTTCTCGTTTTCTCAATTTCCTCTGCCATAAGCTGGAGCTTCTTTTCTTGTTCTGCAAGATGAACAATTTCTTCAACCACCCTTTCAAGCGCAAGAAGTGATGAGTCGAGTTCCCCTGTTGTATGAGCATAACCGTAGTTTTGAACATTACCTTCTCTTTGAACTGTAAAGAGTGGCGTTCTAACACCCATCGTAGATTTTTCTTTAATGTCAAGTTCAATCTTTATACCAGGAATGAGCATTGCACTTTCGAGGAATTGTGTTTCCATTCCTGCCTTAGCAAAGAGGTACCTTCCCGTTGCAATTCTTAGTTCCCTATCTACCTTTTTTCTCAGTTCCTTCACTGTATCAACAAGTTCAAGAAGCTGTTTCATTAGCTCATCCTGTTTATCCTTGAGCAGTTTGTGTCCTCTTTTTGCTAAGACCCGTCTCTTTTTCAGTCTCAATAGTTCCATTCGGGTTGGATTTACATCAAGAATCATAATACCCCCATTCTACGAATAATCTTAAGAGAACTTACGAGTTTCATGGTATAGGTTCCAAAAGAACGTTTTGGGTTACTGCGTAACGGTTTAGGTTCATTTTTAATGAACGATATTGGCACTACGTGCGGTTCCTTATTTTTTCGATCGACTTAATAAGTTTTAGCAGTAGAATACGGACTTTAATTATTCGATTCATGTATGTTTTGTATTTCTTATTATCAATGTCGTAATTGTTCTGAGCCTCAATTAGGTGATTTTCCGTTTCATCATTAGATGTTAAAGCCATTTCTTAATAGTGGTTTTTTTTCTTTAAGTGAAGATTTTCGAAAGCCTTCAGCAATTTGAGCAGGAACAGATCGTGAAGAACGAATAATTTGACCTGCTAAGCGAAAATTTTCCTTTTTAGGAAAAGATCCTACTAATTTAGTTGAAATATCTTGTGCAAGTTTACTGCCAACTTGCCAAACTTTTAACTCACGAAATGACTTCATTGTTCTATTTAATGTTTCAAAAAGGCTTTACTGTTTCGCAGAAACTCATACCGTTCATTTTGATGAATCTACACCGTCATCACTTGTTGATGACTCAAACCTTTCCGAAGGAGACATACCGTTAACTAAATTCTGTATCATTCTGTGGTCTCCTTTTTGAACTTGTTGAAGTATTTTTCGATATATTCGTCACGAACCCTCTTCATCTCTTCCTTTGGAAAGACACTCAAAAGTTTCCACCCCAGGTCAAGTGTTTCTTCTATTGACCTGTTTTCATACTCATCTTGTGTAACATAGTTATGTTCAAATGAGTCTGCGAAACTAAAATAGAGTTTATCAGTTTCCGAAAGCGATGCTTCACCAAGAATTACAGCAAGCTCCTGTGCATCCTTACCCTTTGCATATGCAGCGTAAAGTTGGTTTAAGAGGTCTGCATGGTCTTCCCTTGTCTTTCCTTTCCCTATACCTTTGTCTTTAAGCCTTGATAATGAAGGTAGTACATCGACAGGGGGTGAAATCTTTTTCCTGTTAAGTGCTCTTGAAAGAATAATTTGACCTTCTGTTATGTATCCCGTGAGGTCAGGTATCGGGTGTGTCTTATCATCTTCTGGCATTGAAAGGATGGGAATAAGGGTTATAGACCCTTTTTTCCCTTTTATTCTACCTGCTCTTTCATATATTGTTGAAAGGTCTGTATAAAGATAACCTGGATATCCTCTTCTTCCTGGAATCTCTTTTCTCGCTGCAGAAACCTCTCTCAATGCCTCACAATAATTTGTCATATCTGTTAGTATCACAAGTACGTGCATATCTCTTCTAAATGCAAGGTATTCAGCAGCAGTAAATACAATTCTTGGTGTTGCAATTCTTTCGATTGCAGGATCATCAGCGAGGTTCAGAAATAGCACTGCCCTTTCTATTGCTCCCGTCCTCTTGAAATCCTCAATAAAAAACTGAGCCTCTTCAAAAGTGATCCCCATAGCACCGAAGACAACAGCAAACTCTTCTTCTTTTCCAAGTACTTTTGACTGCCGTGCTACCTGAGCTGCAAGTCTGTTATGCGGAAGACCTGAACCCGAGAAGAGAGGGAGTTTCTGCCCTCTCACCAGTGGATTTAGTCCATCGATAGTGGAGACCCCGGTCTGTATGAATTCGTTTGGATAATTCCTTGCTGTTGGATTTATAGGTGCTCCACTTATATCAACTCTTTCTTCAGGAATTATTGATGGTCCACCGTCAATTGGTGAGCCAAGACCATCAAAGACTCTTCCAAGCATGTCCATGGATACCCCTAATTCTATTTCTCTACCAAGAAATCGAACCTTGCTTTTTTCCACATCTATACCTGAGGTTCCTTCAAAAACCTGTACTAAGGCTGTATTTCTGTTTACTTCAAGAACCTGGCCTCTTCTTTTATTACCATTGGGGAGGAATATCTCCACAAGTTCTCCAAATTTAATACCATCAACTTCACCAACAATAAGTAGCGGACCTGAAATATCTGTTATTGTAAGGTAATCTTTATACATTCAACCTCCTGCAAGTTTACAAAATTTTATGCTTCTGTCTTTACTGTTTCATGCAAGATTGATGCTACCTCTTCATCTATCTCGTTTAATATATCTTCAATTTTCATAATTTCATTCTCCGGTATATATTTTGCTCGCGCTATCCTGTCTCTTACCTTCATTGATTTTATCGTAGTTATCGACACTCCTTCTTCGAGTGTTTCTTTTGTTCTTTCATAAAAATAGAGAATAATCTTAAGGAGTAGAAACTGTTTTTTGAGTGATGTATATGTATCAACATTATGAAATGCATTTTGGTGGAGAAAATCCTCTCGTATTGACCTTGAGATCTCAAGTATTAGTTGATCGTTTTCACTTAGAGCATCAACACCAACAAGACGCACAATCTCTTGCAATTCTGCTTCATTCTGGAGCAAAATCATTGCTGCCCTTTCATTTTTGACAAAATCTGTTTCAACCTTTTCTTTGAAATAGTTCTCAAGAGAATCAGCGTATAATGAGTAACTGTTTAGCCAACTTATTGCAGGAAAATGTCTCATTGCTGCAAGTTTATCTTCAAGGCTCCAGAAGACCTTTACTACCCTTAAAGTAGATTGAACCACAGGGTCTGAAAGGTCGCCTCCAGGAGGAGAAACCGCTCCGATTGCAGATAACATACCTTCTCTTTCATCACTTCCGAGACATATAACCCTTCCTGCTCTTTCATAAAAAGATGCAATTCTTGCTCCGAGATAGGCCGGATATCCTTCATCACCAGGCATCTCTTCAAGTCTTCCGGATATTTCTCTCATTGCTTCAGCCCACCTGGATGTTGAATCCGCCATGAGTGCAACGCTCATCCCCATGTCCCTGAAATATTCTGCAATTGTTATTCCGGTATATACAGAGGCTTCCCTCGCTGCAACTGGCATATTGGAGGTGTTTGCTATCAGAACGGTTCTTTTCATAAGAGGTTCATCAGTTCGTGGGTCTTTTAGTTCAGGGAATTCTAAAAGCACATCTGTCATTTCATTGCCTCTTTCACCACATCCAATGTATACGATAATTTCCGCATCTGCCCATTTTGCCAGTTGATGCTGAATAACTGTTTTTCCTGATCCGAATGGTCCTGGGACACAAGCAGTTCCGCCTTTAGCAATAGGGAAGAATGTATCGAGCACTCTCTGTCCTGTAACAAGTGCTTCAGCGGGTGCAAGTTTTTTCTTGAAAGGTCGAGGGATCCTTACAGGCCAAATTTGTAATAGTTTTATATCCTTTTTTTTGTTTCCGTCCTTAATTACTGCAATTATCTGGTCAACTGTAAAATCTCCCTCTTTTATGTTTTCGATTGTTCCATTTATTCCGGGTGGGACCATAATCCTGACAGTTACCAAAGATGTTTCTTTCACTGTTCCAATAACATCACCACTGATAACTATATCACCCTTTTTTTTCGTTGGTTTAAATTTCCACTTCTTTTTTCTGTCAAGTCCTGGTATCGAGATTCCTCGAGCAATATTGTCCCCTGATATTTCTCTAATGATATTGAGTGGCCTCTGTGTTCCATCATAGATTGATTCAATGAGTCCTGGTCCGAGTTCTACAGATAAGGGTGTACCTGTACCATACACTGGTTCACCAGGACCAACACCTTCAGTATCTTCATATACCTGAATTGATGCAAGATCTTCTTTCAATTCTATTATCTCTCCCATTAACCTGTTCTCACTAACTTGAACAACGTCATACATTCGGGCACCAAGCATTCCTTCGGCTACTACAAGTGGACCTGATACCCTTACAATTTTTCCTTGAATCATAAAATCTCCTTCTAAGAATTTTGGTTTAATATTGTTTATTTTATCTCAAATTAGGCAAGATAGATATTCATATACTTGTAGAGTTTTGAAGCCGGAAGCTTCACCTATTGAAGTCTCACCCTGTGAATCTTCTCTAACTGGAACCTCAGGTGTTGAAGCCCAACCAATAAAACTACATCCTTTTTACTTAACATGTTCAACTATCTCTTTTAGTACACTTGTGAGTTCATCTACTGAGTCGTTTATATCACCTTTGAATATTTTACTGTCTTTTTTCACATCTGGTGAAAAGATTTTGATTACCTGTGTTGGAGATCCGGGGAGTCCAATCCTATCAAGATCTGCTCCAATATCTTGAGGTGTTAGTACAGGTATTTCTGTCTTTTTTGAAATCAGTTTTCCTCTCAATGTTGGTAATCTTGGAAGATTTATATCTTTTAATACAGTAAGAAGTGCTGGGAGGGGTGTTTCAATTATTTCATATCCTTCTTCAGTCATTCTCTGTACGCGTACGGATTTTTTATCAATCCTTTCTATTTTCTTTACATAAGCAACCTGGGGAATATCAAGGTGTCCGGCAAGTCCAGGTCCGACCTGTGCCGTATCACCATCTATTGCTTGTTTTCCACTGATAATAAGATCATAGTCACCCAGTTTTTTTATTGCAACAGATAGGGTGTATGATGTTGCGAGAGTATCAGCCCCCGCGAATTCCTTTGCAGATAACAAATATGCTTTGTCAACGCCCATTGCAATTACTTCTTTAAGGGCATCCTTTGCTTGTGGTGGTCCCATTGAGATTGCTGTTACTTCTCCACCTCCAAGATTTTCCTTTATTTTTAATGCTTCTTCAACAGCGTGAAGATCGAATGGGTTAATGATTGATTCGACACCTTCTCTTATGAGTGTATTGGTTTCAGGGTCTATTTTAATTTCTGTGGTGTCAGGAACCTGCTTTATGGTTACAATTATTTTCATTATAAGGGTTTTTTTGAAGGTTTTTTCTTATTCATTTCTTCTCTTCGGGGATTAAGGTTTTAAGTGCATATTTTGCTGCAACCTCTTCCGCAAGCTTTTTATTCCGTCCTTCTCCACTTCCAATGGTTTTTCCATTGATTTTAACATTCACTAAAAAGAGTTTGGTGTTTCCTGCCCCTTTCACATGAATTACTGAATATTCTGGAAGACCAAGACCTTTTGAGAGTGCAAGTTCCTGTAGTTTTCCTTTAAGATTCCAATCTTCGATGTCTATCTTTTCAGGAATGATATTTCTAACAATGAACTCTTTTGTTTTTTCATATCCACAATCAAGATATATTGCACCAATGAGTGCTTCAACCGATTCAGCGAGGATAGCCTCCTTTTCTTCTCCCCCTGCTAACTTTTCTCCTTTTCCTAGTCTTAGGAGCCTTTTTAGTCTCCATTTTTTTGCATTCCTTGAAAGAAAGGTTGAGTTTACAATGGAAGCTCTTTTTTTTGTCATTTCACCTACGGAGAGTTGTGGGGATTTTTGAAAAATATGCATACTTACAACAAGTTGAAGGATGGCATCCCCAAGAAATGCAAGTTTCTTGTTGTTTGTTCTTCCTTCACAGGAACCATGGCTCATCGCCTCTTCAAGCAGTTTTATCTTTTTGATATCGAGTCCGAGTGAATTTTTTAACTGTTTAGTAGTCTTATTCATCAAATCTTTTAACCGCAAGTGTTACATTGTGACCACCAAAACCGAATGAATTAGAGATAGCTGTGTTAATTGGCTTTTCCCTTGCTTGATTTGGCACATAATCAAGATCACATTCAGCATCAGGGAATTCATAGTTGATGGTGGGAGGAATAACATTGTTTCTTATTGTTAGGATGGTTGCTATCAGTTCACTAACCGAAGATGCTCCAAGCATATGTCCAAACATAGATTTATTAGAACTGATAGCAATGTTTTTTGCATGATCTTTGAAAAGGGATTTTACTGCTTTTGTCTCTATCTTGTCGTTTAGTGGTGTTGATGTGCCATGGGCATTGATATAATCAACCTCATCAAGATTGAATCTTGCATCCTCAATCGCAGATTTCATAGAGAGTTCTGCTCCCTTCCCGTTCTCATCAGGTGCAGTTATATGAAATGCATCATTCGATGCACCATAGCCTACAAGTTCGCAGTAAATGTGTGCGCCCCTTGCTTTTGCATGTTCCAGTTCTTCAAGAACAATTATGCCTGCACCTTCAGACATAATAAACCCATCTCTCTCTTTATCGAAAGGTCTTGATGCCTTTTCAGGTTCATCATTTCTTGTAGATAGTGCTCTCATCACGCAAAAACCTGCAAGAGCGAGTGGGGTTATAGTTGCTTCTGAGCCACCAGTCAGCATTACATCTGCCTTTCCTGATTTAATATTTAGATATGCCTCTCCAATAGCATGACCTGCTGAGGCACAGGCAGAAGATACTGCAAAGTTTGGTCCCTTAATTCCGAACTTGATTGCAATGGAACCTGCGGTAGTATTAACGATCATTGATGGGATGAAGAAGGGGCTCACCCTTGAAGGACCTTTATTTAGTAACCTACTATGCTGGTTCTCCCATGTTGTTAGTCCTCCAATACCGGATGCAATGATTGCCCCAGTTTTTTCTAAATCAACTTTCTGCATCTCTAACCCTGAATCCTCGACTGCTTGTAATGCACAGGCAATACCGTACTGACAGAAAAGATCCATTCTCTTGGCATCTTTTCTGTCGATATAGCTGAGCGGGTCAAAATCCTTAATCTCTCCAGCTATCTTGCTCGAGAAATCAGATGTATCGAAACGTGTAATCAAGCCTATACCGCTCTTTCCGTTTACAAGGTTCTCCCAAAACACTTTTTTGTTATTTCCAATAGATGTTAGAATTCCAAGTCCAGTTATAACCGTTCTTCTTTTCATTTGTTTCCCTTCCGTCTTAACTTGCTAAATATCTCTGAAAACTTTAAGTTCCTAAATGTCAACAAGCGGTCTTCAGAGAGATTTTTATTATTTCTTCTCAGAAAGCTTCTTATCAAGATAATTCACGGCTTCGCCGACTTTTGTAAGTTTCTCAGCCTCCTCATCGGGGATTTCGATGTCAAACTTGTCCTCAAAAGCCATTATGAGTTCAACAGTGTCAAGTGAATCTGCACCAAGGTCTTCTATAAAGCGAGCTTCAGCTGTTACTGCGTTTTCTTCAACACCAAGTTGTTCACAAATTATCTTTTTGACTTCATCAAATTTTGACATTTAACACTCCTTTTTGGTTATAATTCAATTGTACTACTTAGGTCTTACATTACTAATCCACCATCAACATTGATGACCTGACCTGTTATGTATGAAGCTTCTTCTGAAACGAGAAATGCAATAATGTTAGCGATATCGATTGGTTTCCCCATTCTTTGAATGGGTATCTGTTTTTGGTATGTTTCTTTCACTTCGTCAGGGAGTAAAAGAGTCATATCGGTCTCTATGAATCCTGGTGCTATTGCATTAACCGTTATATTTCTTTTCGCCACCTCCTTTGCTATACTTTTTGTAAATCCTATTATTCCCGCTTTAGATGCAGCATAGTTTGATTGACCTGGGTTACCTGTAATTCCAACGACTGAGGAAACGTTAATGATTCTTCCCCATCGCTGGCTCATCATTGTTTTCATTACTGCCTTTGTGCAGTTAAAACATCCGGTCAGATTAACGCTCAACACAATCTGCCAGTCTTCCGGTTTCATTCTTAGAAGCAGCCCATCCCGGGTAATCCCAGCATTGTTGACCATTATATCTATTTTTTTGAACTCGTCAAGCACTTTTTTAGTTGTCTCCATAACCTCGTCATAGTTTGAAATATCAACTTTGTAGAATTTCGCATTCACTTTATGAGTTGAGGATATCTCAATGGCACTATTTTCGCCTTTATCAATAATATCCCAGAGTATGATGGTTGTGTTTAGTGATGCAAGTTTATGACCTATTGCTTTTCCAATACCTCTTGCCCCACCTGTTACTATAGCAACTTTCATTTATGCCCCCATTTGTAAAGGAAAATCCGGATTCCTAAATCTGAATGTCAAAGATATCATGAAACTTCATTCTGGAACTTCTTCAGTGATTCAGCATCATCAATATTATATACTACCGCGTCCTTTATTGTTCTTTTAACCAGTCCAGATAGAACCTTTCCTGGACCTATCTCCAGGAGCGAATCAACTCCGGAAGTTTCCAATGTAAAGAGAGTTTTTACCCATTGGACAGGGTTGAGAATTTGTTCTGTAATAGCATTTCGTATGTCTCTTTCATCCTTTACGATATCACCTGTTACATTCATTACTATTGGTATTTTTGGGTTTTGAAATTCTTGTTTCATAAGAACCTTCTTAAATGGAATAAAAGCATCCTCCATAAGCTTTGAGTGGAAAGCACCACTAACATTCAACTCTATTACCCTTTTTGCTCTTCTTTGTTTTGCAATTTCCATTGCTTTGTGAACAAGAGGTATCTCACCTGTTATTACTGTCTGAATCAATGAATTGAAATTGGCAGGATTAATAATTCCTTCTTTTTCAAGTTCTTTGCAGATACCCTTGACCTCCTCTGTTGACAATCCGATGATAGCAGCCATTGTTCCAGGTGATTTTTCTCCAGCAAGGGACATTAGTTCACCCCTGAGTCTTGTGAGATGCAGTGCATCACTAAAGCGAATGGCCTCGCTTGCGACAAGAGCCGTATACTCACCAAGACTATGTCCTGCTACAATGTCTGGCTTAGTCTGTGGTTGCAAAATAGAGTAAATTGCATAACTGTGAACAAGTATTGCTACCTGAGCATTCTTTGACTCCCTGAGTTCTTCCTGTGGTCCCTCAAACGAAATTCTCTTAATCGGAACACCCAGAACCTTCTCTGTTTGGTCATATATTTTCTTTGCCTTGTCATAGCTGTCATATATAGATTTTCCCATTCCAACATATTGTGAACCTTGACCTGGAAAGATAAAGGCAGTCTTACCCATTTTTATCCTCTTTATTTATCTTATTCAATTTTTCACTTATTATTTCATTTATTTTCTCTTCAGCATCTTTCTGTGCTGTTAGTATTGCATTCTTTATTGCTTTGGAAGTTGACCTGCCGTGAGAAACTATTGTAATGCCGTTAATCCCAAGAAGAGCAGCTCCACCATACTCTTCATAACTCATTTTGCTAAAAAGCCCTTTTATTGCTGGTCGTAAAAGGATGCCGCCAAATTTATATCGAAATTTGGATTTTACAGCACCTCTAATTGAGTCACCAAGAATGTGAACAATACTTTCTCCGAACTTGAGTATTGCATTCCCCACAAAGCCTTCCATTACAACTACATCTGCTTTCCCAAAGAGAATATCGTTGCCTTCAATATTCCCAATGAAGTTTAGAGAACTTTGTTGAAGAAGATGAAATGCCTCATAAGTAATATCTTTACCCTTTGTGCTCTCTTGTCCAATGTTAAGTAGACCGACAGTTGGGTTCTTTCTGCCAATGATTTTTTCAAAATAGATTGATCCCATAACGGCAAATTGGAGAAGATTAATCGCCTTAGTGTCAGCAGTCGCTCCCACGTCAAGTGAAAGTGTGCAACCTGATTGTGTAGGAAAGAATGTTGCAAGTGCTGGTCTTAAGACTCCCTTTAATCGACCAAGTGTAAATATTGAGAATGCAACTACTGCACCAGTATTACCGGCACTAACAAATGCATCGACCTCCTTGGCTTTCAGTAATTTAATACCAACTGCTATGGATGAATCTTTTTTCTTTCTGAATGCATCAGATGCTTTTTCATCGGGTTTTACAGTCTGTGTAACGTTAACAATATCGAAGTTCTTGTAAGGAACATTCAGTTTGTTTAGGCAGTCTTTGATTGTTTTCTCCTCACCTATGAGGACTATTCTGAGATTGCTTGTTTGTTTAACTGCATCAACAGAACCAACAAGATTCATAAAAGGTGCTTGGTCCCCGCCCATTGCATCAATTGCAATCTTCATTATTCCTCTTTTATTTTAATTACCTCTTTTCCCTTGTAGTATCCACAGTTCGGGCATATCCTGTGAGATAGTTTTAAACTGTGGCAGTGTGGGCATTCTATCAATGTTGGAAAAGATAGTTTCCAGTGCGTCCTTCTTTTTCTTCCTCTTGTTCTCGATTGCTTTTGTTTTGGTAATGCCATTGTTCCTCCTATTTGTTCTTTAGTAATTTCTTCAAAGGTTCCCATCTTGTGTCGATTTTATCTCTTTTGCAACTACATGACTTAGTGTTAAGATCTGAGCCACAGATTGGACATAATCCTCTACAATCATCCTTACAGAGTGGTTTAATTGGAATAGAAAGGTTGACCGTATCGTAAAGTAATTGTGATAGATCTATTGTCTCATTATCATAATATTCAGTTAGAATATCTATTTGTGATAAGTCCTCTTTTTCTGTATTGAAAGATGTTTCCCTTGCTATATAATAGGTAGATAATGTTTCTTTTTTCTCGAGAGAAAAGTTTTCAAAGCATCTTGAACATCTTAACACTAATGAAAAGGAAATTTCCCCTTGAAGAGAGATTTTGGATCCAAGTTTTCTTAAAACGACAGCACACTCAATAGTGTTATTGATGAAGTTATTCTTAATGTCAAGGTCTTCTGGTTTTAAGTAGAGGTGGTATTTGGTCTCTTCATCTCTTAAGGAATTTATATTCCATACTAATTTGTTTTTTTTCATCTTCGTATTACCGCTTTGAGTTTATCTTTAAGAAGTGGAACAATTCTGAATAGGTCACCAACAATACCATAATCGCAGATTTTGAAGATGGGTGCATCTGGATCTTTGTTAATGGCTACTATTACTCCCGATGACTGCATTCCTGCTAAGTGTTGAACAGAACCAGAAATGCCAATAGCGATGTAAAGTTTGGGAGAAACTGTCTTTCCTGTTTGTCCAACCTGATGTGAAAATGGAATCCAGCCGTCATCGACAACTGGTCTTGATGCCCCCAGAGCGCCTTGAAGAACATCTGCAAGTGATTGAACTAGTTTAAAATTTTCCGGAGTTCCTATTCCTCTTCCACCTGAAACAATAATATCCGCCTCCGTTAACTTAACCTTTTGTGAAAGATCCTCTACGAATTCTATAAATGCACTTTTTGAACTAAGAATTTCTTTTGAAAAGGTCTTTCTGACTATTTCACCCTTTCTTGCTTTAACTAAAGGAAACTCCTTCATTACTTTATGACGAACCGTTGCCATCTGTGGTCTTGTATTTGGTGTGATGATAGTTGCCATTATGTTTCCTCCGAATGCGGGTCTTGTCTGTATTAGCTTTTTATCCTTTTCATCTATATCAAGCTCTGTGCAGTCTGCAGTGAGGCCTGTAGAAAGGCTTACAGAAACTCTACCAAAGAGTGAACGTCCAATTGTGGTTGAACCAGCCAGGATAACCTCTGGTTTATATTCAAGAACAAGTGTTTTCAACACCTTCGAGTAAGGTTCAGGAAGGTAATTTAAGAGTTCAGGTTCATCGACAACGATAACAGTATCAGCTCCTTTTTCTATCAATTTCCTTGCCTCATCTTCAACATGGTATCCAAGGAGAACAGCTGAAAGATTAACATTTAATTTATCTGCAAGATCCCTTCCCTTACCAAGTAATTCGTACGCGACAGGTTCCACTTTTCCTCTTTTTTGTTCTGCGAAAGCCCAGACTCCTTTATAGTCATCAAGTTTTGAAACAACCTTCTGCTCCTTTTCTATAACGATTGCCTCTTCTGTGCAAATTGAAACACAAATGGCACAGAGTGTGCAGAGGTCCATGTCAATTGCAATTTTTTCACCTTTCTCTTTTAGAGCATCTACAGGACATGAATCGATACAAATGCCACATCCTGTACATTTCTCAAGAATTATTTTAATAGGTAGACTCTTATTTTCAGGTTCTTGATTCAATTTTCTTCCTTTAATATGTCAGTCCCAACAGCTTTTTTAATTAATTCCCTCAATCTCTTGTAAGCAAAATCCTTGCTTTTACCTTTACCAGGGATAGGTACAATACTGGGTGTGGGTCTAAGTGAGAGTTTCAAAAAGAACTCCTTTATTCCTTCTATGTAGTCCTCCCCGATGAGAACAACAGAATAGTTTTTGTTCACGATTTCCAGGAGGGTATCTTTAGCATTCTCTTTTAGTGTGGGATATATATCGACACCAACCATTTTTAAGGGTTCGATAATGTCTTTTTCTCCAATAGCTGCTATTCTACCTTTCATTTTATGATCAATTTAATTAAAGGTTTGAGGTATACGGTTTCTGATTTCTGTTGTTGGTAATTCGTTCAACTTTCCTACAAGGATCATTTTTATTATGTTGAGGTCCTGTTCGCGAGAAACAAAATATGCTGCGACTGGTTCGACACCAAATGTAAGATAGCGAGTAAGTCTAATATAATTCATTATGAAGTTTTCACTCTCTCTGTCAAGTATTGAAAAAGAGCCGTTTTCCAAAATTTTTTTAACCCCCATATCGATAAGTTTGTAGTATGGATTATTGCGAAAGAGAGTGGGGAATGATTCTAAGGGTTCACCTGATAGTTTCAGAAAAAAGATAGTTGGAAGATTTCCTCCCTCAATTAAGGTTTCCTCCAGGTTATCATCTGTGTCAAAATATTTTACTCTCAGGAGAGTTGAAATATTTACCAGGTCAATTTTTGTTTTCACATAGTTGATAAGAAAAGGGACACTTGTTTTTCTTGATAAGGAAAGAAGATAATTATATTCCAGATTATCGATGAGGAATTCCATTGATTTAAGGTCCTTTTTGAGATAATGGTGTGCAAGTGCCTGTCCAATGGTTTCTCTCATGAACTCAGGAAGAGGATTGAAATTATCTGTATCAAATGCGGTTTTCATTACATTAATAGAGATAGTTCCGAAATCGCTGAGGGTATCGGTTACATCCATTTCGTTGAGCCTTCCCTTAAGCAGAACCTTCATGTTATGAAAATCAAAAGGGATTCGAAATATATTCCTAACTTCCAGATCGAATATTAGTCTTTCCATAAGATCGAAAGCTGTACTTCTCTCAATTTTCACTAGTTCACCATATTTCTCTGGTTCTTTCATTTCACCTATTGTATCATCGTATGCAGTATCTTCAAGATAAATAATAGCATCGCTAATAGAAGGGCTCTCAATCATTTTTTCTACCTTTGATGAAGAGAGTAGCTTTGTTTCCAGCACTCTTATTCTTCCAGTAGAATATGCGTATCTTACATCGGACTTAAATTCAATCATACTTAACATACCCGAAATTACGAAATTAAGAAATTGCAATACTTAAAACACGAAATTACGAAATCCATCGATCCTGAACTCGGGATCGAAGGGCTAGGAAATTGGAAATTGTCTCTTTTGTCGTTTATTCTGATTTTCGTAGTTTCCATTTTCGTTTTTTTATACTTCTGGGTGCCGGTTTTTCAGGCAAAGAGAGTTTTTTGGAGTTCGCTTTCAAGTCTCTCTTTTATTCTACCAAGAATTGTGTCAACTGTTGCATTAAATTCATATTTTTCTTTCTTAATTATGCACCCTCCGTCAAAATTACCCTTTTCGAATTTTGCTTCAGTCTCTTTGAGATTTAGTTTTTTAAGGAGTTCTTTGAAAAAGGTTTCACCAAATCTGTTGACATCTTTTTCTGCTAATACAAAGCTGAAATTCTCGCCTTTTGTCTCTTCTCTAATCATTAAAGATAGGAAGTTTATGTATTTATCTTTGTTAAGTGATAGAAGTCTCTTTTTTGCTTCATCAAAAACGGAATCAATGATTTTTCTCTTCTCTTGTAGGATAACCTTCCTGCTTTGCATTCGTGCCTCTGATAACCTTCTTTCCATCTCCCTTTGTTTAGCATCCTTTGAAAGATTTTCTGTTTCCTTCTCTATTTCTTTTACCCTCCTTGTTGATTGACTTAGAATCTCTTCTGTCTTGTTTTTTGCTTCCTGTATAATTTTCTCTGCGTCAGATTTTGCATCTTTAAGAATCTTTTCTCTAATTTTACTATCTGCCAATCTATTTCCTCCTTACAAGAGAGTATTATATGACACTATTCGGGTTTCACTATTTACATTAAACTGTTCCGTGGTAATGTAATTACACAGTAACTTTTCCAATAAGGAACAGAGTAACAAGAAAACCCAGAACTGCGTATGTTTCAACCATTGCTGCATATATTACACCTTTCATTGCCTGGTCTGCCCTTTTTGCTACCAGATTTGCACCTGCTGCACAAACCTTTCCCTGATGTATAGCTGAAACGAAGCCTGCAATACCAACTGGCAGGCATGCAAAGAGAATACGCCATCCCTGTACCATAGTTAAATCACTTGTTATTTTGCCCATTGCAAGCAGTGCTCCCAGAAAGCCATAGAACCCTTGAGTTCCAGGTAGCACTACTAAGAGGAAAAGGCTACCAAACTTATCAGGGTCTTCACTGAGAACCCCTGCGGCTTGTTGACCTGCGATGCCAATACCGATTGCTGAACCTATGCCAGCGAGGAACGCTGCCAATGCAGCGCCTGCTATTCCTATTGCTACTCCATCCATATAACCTCCTTTTGTTTTAAATTGGATATAAGACATCCAACGATAGATGGAAATCGCGAAATTAAGAAACTAGAAAAGTTGACATTATTGCTTTTGTTTTTTATTCTGATTTTTCTAATTTCCATTTTCGTATTTTCCTGTTTTCGTACTTTAACTCTTTTTGTTCTCAAACTATATTTCTCTGATAATAACATATTTTTCATTCTTTCTTAAAGGATTAAATGCCTTTCCTCCACCTGTAAAGAATTTCTGGAAAAACTCAACATACTGAAGCCTTAATGTATGGACAAAGGCCCCAAGTGTATTTATACCTATGTTAAAAAGATGCCCTACTACAAGAACAATAATAAAAATAACGATGCCAACGATAGGTATACCGAGTGTCATTTTCGCTATATCGTTTATTGCATTTGCAATTCCTGCTGTGACAAGTCCAAGAGCCATTAGTCTGATATAAGAGAGGAAATCACCGATATATGAAAAGATACCACCAAGAATAAACAACCTAAGAACACCGATTAAAAGTCTGAAAACGGGATTCTTTTCTTCCCTTGCACCGAAGAGAATGACCAGAACTGCACATAGTCCGAAAACGGCAATAGAAGGTAAAAAGAACGACTGAGGAAGAAGCCTTTTTGGAGTCAGATTGAGTTGAATACAGAAATCAGTTGAGAAGAGCATAAAAAGTAGAGATATAAGAATAGTAATCCAGACGATTTCTTCGAAAAATGCATCGACAAATCTTTTATCCTTTATATCTTCACTGAGTTTAATAATAAGCCCCCAGAATATCTGGATGCCTCCTAATAGTATTGCAAGTCTGAAAAAGACGAAATAGGATTTCATCGGGTCGAATACTACTATTGCCTTAGTTGGTTTTTCTAATATCGTTCCGTTAAAGAGGTTACCGAACCAACCTCCAAGCAATGCTCCTACAACAATGGTGAAAAGGGCTCCAATGAAGATTAGCCAGAGAAACTTCCTTGCTTCCGGCATTTTCTTCATTAGAAAGAGAGCAATGAGAGCAAGGACAATGCCGTATCCAGCGTCTGTAATGCAGAGTCCGAAGAAAAGAGCAAAGAACAGTGCAAGTAACGGGCTTGGGTCAACTTCATTATACCTCGGGGTTCCATATAGTTGGGTAACGATCTCAAAAGGTTTGAAGAACTTTCTATTAATAAGTTTTACAGGAGGTTTCTCTTCTTTTCCTGGTTCAATCTCAATCATTGTAGCTGCATCATATGAATTTATTGATTTTTGAAGTGTTTCCATTCTTTTTGCTTCTACCCATCCCTGTATTATATAGGCAGTTTTTGTCCTTACTGCATCTTTAATCGCATTAAACCTTGTGATTTCATCCATTGTGTGGTCATACACCATCAGGAGATTTTCATAGAAATCCACAAACTCTTTACCCTTCTCCAGAAGTGCCTCTATTTCTTCTTCTATCTTTTGTATTCGATTTTGAATATTCTGATAAATATCGGATGGAATTCCCTTAAAACCTCTGAAATCTTCTGTAATAAAATTGATATCATCAAGTAGATTGCGAGCTTGATTTTCATCACTTTTATGGAATAGGATAACAAGATACAATTCATCTTTTGATTCACCGATTTTCTCAGTTTGTACTCCTAATTCCTCAGCTTTTTTCCTTATCTCCTCACCAAATAACCTTTTGTTAACAGTCCCCGGCAACACTATAGTTGTGGCGGTTGATTTGAGCAATTCAACAGGTATTGAAAGGTCAAGCCATGATTCTATTATCTCTTCCTGAGATATGAGATGTTCTTTCTCGGATTTTAGTTTTGATAGATGTAAGTCTATTTCCTTTATCTGTTCTATCACATCTTCGAAATCAAATTTTCCAACTATATCCGTGAATTTGGTTTCCGAAACGGGCAGTTTTTGGGGTATGAGTCCTGAGAGAAACCCTCCTTGACTCATAAAATTTCTTAAGAATCTTATTGTGTCATCAAGGTGGCTTAGTCGGGTTTCCAGTAATCTTATTTGCTTATCATCAGAAGCCTCGTTCTCTTTCACCTCTTCCTTCTCTTCTATTTTAGTAATATGCAGTGCGGATTCATCCTGAAGATGTTTTAAGAGATCTTCCTTGTGTGAAGAGTGAAGGGCGATTGAAACCTTAGTCATTCGTGCAATGGCCATTATCCGATAAGCTCTTTTAATACAGTCTTTACAGTTGGTTCAAAGCCTTTTTTTGACTTTTCAAGTATTTGTTTGCTTTGTTTTTTCTGTTCTTTTATAATTTTTTCTAATCCTTTTTTGGATTCCTTCTCCGCTTCTTTCAGTGCCATTTCAATCTTACCTTCTCTCGCTGACACAGCCCTATCGGTGTCTTTTCTCGCCATATTTCTGGCATTTTCAACTTCCTTTTCTGCCTCTAATTCTGCTTTTTTTCTTATATTTTCAGCTTCTTTTTCTGCTTTTAATATACTATTAATAAGATCAGTAGACAATCTAACCTCCTTTTTAATGTGTGATTTTTTAACATAATTTACTACTTATGTCAAGGAAAAAAAGACATCTTATAGAACCGGGGATGTCTGAATCAGTGGTCTCCGAATAGTCTCGGAAGACCACAGGCTTTTTCTCTTGACAAACCAGAAAGTCTTCTGTATATATGGGGAAGTTCCTCAGTAGCTCAGTTGGAAGAGCGCCTGACTGTTAATCAGGATGTCGTAGGTTCGAGTCCTACCTGAGGAGCTAACATTTTAGAAAATCTGTGATTTTCGTAAAAATGCTAATAGTCCTGAGAAAAACGAAGGGTTAGTCCTGAACGATTGGAAAGAGTGAAGGGCTTGTTAGTCCTGAGAGAACGAAGGGTTTGTCCCTAACATCTAAAAATGTGGTATCTATATATTGTTGAATGTAAAGACCAATCCTTCTATGTGGGTATTACCCACAATCTCAAGCAAAGATTAAGAGAACACAACACGGGGAAAGGTTGTAAGTATACAGAGTATCGCTATCCTGTAAAACTTGTATATTTGGAGAAACATGCTAACACTTCTCTTGCAATGAAAAGAGAATGTGAGATAAAAAGGTGGGCTAGAAAGAAAAAGATGGAGCTAATAGAAGGCAAATTGCATTTGTAAGTGAGCTTGTGCTAAATTCCATGAAGTGAGTCCTACCTGAACTTTATTCCATTACCCTCTTCGTCTCTACCGCCTTAATCTTACCCTCCATGGTGAGCTTTTTATCTCTGCGGTCATCTATATTGATGTGTGTTGAAACTCTCATAATCCCTGATCCAAAAGGGACCTCGTGCATTTCTCTAATCGCTTGCAGAACTCTATCCAAATCACCTTCTATCACTGTTGACATTGGTGTCAGGGTATGCTTCAAATCCTTATATTTATTCAAAACTTTTTCACATCGAGCAACATAGGAACTGAGACTGGGTGTTGCTGTTCCTATGGGCACAACAGATACTTCAACAACTGCCATGATACCTCCAGATAACTAAGTGTTGCTTATTCATCTTTCTTTCCTTTTATGTCTCCCTTAATACCAATAGTAACCTGAGTTAACGGTATATCTTTCCCCGATGATTTAATAGCGTTCTTTATTAAATTTACCAGACCGAAGCAGCATGGGACTTCCATATTTAAACAGGTTACGGACTTGATATTATTCTCTTGAAAGATATTGGTTATTTTGTCCTGGTAGTACTGAGCATCATCCAGCTTCGGGCATCCAACAAGTAAAACCTTTCCTTTCAAAAAATCGTCGTGAAAATCTGAGTACGCAAAAGGAACACAATCTGCAGCTATTAAGAGGTCAGAATTATTAAGATATGGAGCAATTGGGGGAACGAGTTTGATCTGAACAGGCCACTGTCTAAGTCGTGATTGTCCTTTTGCTTTTGGTGAGGTTTCTTCAGTAGATTTCTTTTCTTCTGTGAAGTCTATTACCTGTGAACCTGGACAGCCAGAGAAACCAGCGCCTGCTTTGCTCCCTACAGGTAAAACTTCCTCAAGTGCTATTTCAATATTCTTCTCTTGCAGAAAGTCCATTGCCTGTTTTATTAATTCAAATTGACCGTGCTCTTTAAGGTGTGCAAGATGTGCCTTAATAACATTCTTTCCTTGTTTTACAATGTTCTCCATAACCTTTCGCTCGTCATACTCTTCCGCTTCTCTTTCTTCTGTTGATATAGCACCCTGAGGACAGTGACCAATGCAGGCACCAAGTCCATCACAGAAGAGATCACTGATGAGTCTTGCTTTTTCATCAATAATCTGTAGAGCACCCTCTGGGCAGTTTGGAATACATAAACCGCAACCATCACATTTTTCTTCATCAATATGTATAATTGTTCTCTTTGTTTTTTTCATTTTGTTGCTCCTTTCTGTTTAGTTATTTTTTTCTTTTTCTTGGTCACGCATTCGTAGCAAACTCCGTAAAAATATGCCTGAACTTCATAAACTTTGTGCCCTTCAACGGTTTTTCTCTCTGCGACGGGACATGGAATGTCAATATTAGTTATACTTCCACATTCCTGACATAAGAAATGGTGGTGTGTGATCGGAATTGGGTCGTAACATACCCTGTCTCTGCGTATGGAAAGTTCTTGGATCAGTCCTGCTTTTTTCAATACCTGTAGACTGGAATAGACTGTTGCTGGTGATAGAGAAGGATATTTCTCTAGAATGGCGTTATAAATATCATCAACGGTTGGATGATTGTAACTCTTGTTCAAAAACTGAAATATTGCAAGCCTTTGTGGGGTCGCTCGGACACCAGACTCTTTGAATTTTTCTAGTATCTCTTTCATAATTTATCCATACTCATTATCTCTTAATAATGAATATAGTGTAAAAACAATTATTTGTCAAGTAAAAAATTGAGTTTTCTGAAAAAAACTCTGTGATCTCAAGCAATCTCAAAGGAGGATCACCATCTCTGTTCCGAGAAATCGGTGTCAGGCTAAGAAATAAGATTTATAAATCCCGTCCATTTAAAAAAGATTTTCTATTGCTTGACTTTCACTTTTTTTTGCTATATACTATTAAGCGATGAAACACTGACAGATTTTAGTAGGCAAATAAAGGAGGATTATACGGTTAAGAATAGCCGTGATTGTAATTTTATTAGTACAGATAAACTTGTGTTAGGTGGATTATGTATGATCATGTTAAAAGGAGGTCAGGATGAATATTTATGTCGGCAACCTATCACCCGGCATCACAGAAGATGATTTGAAACAGGCTTTTGAGGCCTTCGGGAAAATCGCTTCCGTCACTCTTATTAAAGATAAATTCAGTGGCGAATCACGAGGTTTTGGATTCGTGGAGATGCCTGATAAAGCTGAAGGGAAGTCTGCAATCGATGGTTTGAATGGGAAGGACTTGAAAGGGCAAACTCTTAACGTTAATGAGGCTCGCCCTCGTTCTGATAAAGGTGGAGGTGGAGGAAGACCTGGTGGAGGAAGACGAGGTGGGGGAAAACGAGGTGGGGGGCAACGCTTCTAGTAAACGGTGTCCGGGCATAAGAGGCCTAGTACCTTGTAGTAGTACAAAACTACTACCTGCACAGGGGGACGGTGCCCTTCAATATAAATATTCAGGACCTTCGGCCCTTCGATTGCACTCGGTATCTTCGACTTGACATTGTGACATTTTTTGGAGATGTGCACCTCGTTTGCTTCGATATCTTCGACTTGACGCCGTCGAACCGGGCAAGCTTTGTGACATCAATGTCTTTATCCTTAATATTCTAAGGCAATTCTGTTTTGACAGAAACAGAAAGGTGTCACTCTAAGAAATAAGATTTATAAATCCCGTTTACGTAAATTTCACTCTTTTTACTGCTTGATTTTTCCTTTTCTTTGTTATATACTCTGTTAGACGATATCATAAACTACATATTTTGGAATGTGGAGAAGAAGCATAAACCGATGATCCAGATACTTGGAAAAGGGGGTTAATAGCCGTGGATGAACAGCAAATAGGTAGGGTCACTCACTACTTCGACAAGATCGGAGTAGCGGTGATCGAGGTAACCGATCGAGGTCTGACAGTCGATGACACAATTCATATCAAAGGTCACACTACCGACCTTACCCAGAAAATTGAATCGATGCAGATCGAACATCAGTCAGTAGAGAAGGCAGAGGTCGGACAGTCGATTGGGCTTAAGGTAACAGAGCCTGTTCGGGAACACGATTTGGTTTATAAAGTAACCGAGGAGAAAGAGTAACCAAGAGCAAACATAAGAGACTTGGGAATGATTCTCGACTCCGTCGAACGGGTCAGGTTTTATGATATCTACAACCCTATCCTCCTGTGTACAAATCGCGCAACGCTTGACTATACTATTGAAAATCAAATTCCTTTTGAGGGTTTTTCTTCCTTATCAATTTACTGATTATATCAACAAATTCCTTAGCAGTTTTTAAAGCATCTTTTGCCTCTTTTCTTGAACAAGGAATATTGGGCTCATAAATGAAGCGATGCCTTTTTCTCCGCATGAAATCATAATCGTTGATAACCTTTTTGAATTTCTTTCCCAATATAGAGCTTGCAAACTTAACGATTGTGAGATGTTTTTCTTTGATTTCAGGTCTAAATCCTTCACTGAACATCAAAGCCAGTCCTGAACGCAACATGGCATTATAGGCGTAGTTGTAAGCACATTCTTCATCATCGTCTATGTTTCTTTTGGCAGTTTTTAGATCAGTATAAGCTCGTTTTGTGAGATTGTTTATAGCTTTCCAGTCCACTTGACACTTTTTAACCAATCCCTGCTTAAATAAATTTTCTTTTGACTCCCTATAAATCATCTTCCTTACCTATTAACATAACCTTGGGATTTCTTAACAAATCCATGAAGAAACCACTTTTCGATTTTTTATTAGTCTTATATTCTTTTGAAGAATATATTGATGGATTTATGTCTCTCTTTAGTTTATTTTCCAATTCAGCGATTTTTTCATTCAGTCGGGATGTATTAGGATTGCCTATTATCATGAGATCTATATCACTCGTTCCTTTTTCACGTTTTGCTGCGAAGGAACCATATATGAATGCAAATTCTATTTTTTTTACAGACGATAGAGCGTTTCTTAAACTACCCTCAATCCCAATAGTTTTTGCAACAATTGCTTTCAGTTCTTCAAATAGTGGGTGTTTGGTGTTCAAGGAATAGTAAAGCAAATTACCGACCTTTTGAGTATTAAATAGATCATCTTTTTGAAATTTCAGAAGTTCTCTGCGTATACTACCGGCTGAGTGACCTAATAAACGCTGTAGTTCCCTCAAATAGTATTTTTGAGATGGATTAGTGAAGAAAAGTGCAAGTAAATCTTGTCTGATTTTTGATTTTGTAATGTATAAACTCTCTAACATAAGTCGTACTCCATTTTGAGTACAATTGTACTCAAAATGGAGTACATGTCAAGAAAAAAATGAATATTTTCATCATATTTTTTCAATTTATTCAATTCTTCAGTCAAATTTCCCAAAATGCTCCCTCAACGATTCTTACAATAATTTGTTCATTAAAAAGAATTTCCTATTACTTGACTTTTACTTTTCTTTGCTATATATTATACACAGCATAGCATGTCTTAGGATTACCAAATCAATGCAGGTATTTACAAAAAAAGACATCCTATAAAGATCAGGATGTCTGAATTCACTCTGAGTTAGGCCCAGGATTTAATGAAAAGGTATATCATACCGCACTTAAATTAGCTTTTGAGCAAGAAGGGTTAAAGTATGAAACAGAAAAAAGATTTGAGGTTTACTATCAGAGCAAGAAAGTAGGGAATT
>SDBS01000777.1_pt1 | contig 31734 bp, 19 predicted proteins | sample 2277091 | NCBI WGS metagenome assembly SDBS01 (sample SAMN10404972, study PRJNA504765) | marine sediment metagenome | isolation source: marine sediment core GS10_PC15, 163 cmbsf | place: Arctic Ocean: Southern Knipovich Ridge | collected 2010 | reverse complement strand
GGCGCCGGTCACGAGGCAGGTTTTCCCGATCATCGAGGTCTCAGCACCCAAAAAAATCTCCCTTTACGACGGAGCATCATACACGGACATCACGAATTCGGAATTCGGAATTCGGAATTCGGATTTCGGATTTGTTGCCCTCCCCTGATCGTCGCGATCGTCTCAAGTAGGCGGGTCCTTCAGGGCCCGCCGCTCGAATCTCGTCGGATGCTTCAAACCCGATGCTGCCCGGAGGTTCCCGAGCGGCGGGCCGTGAACGACCCGCCTACGGCGTCCCGGAAAGCCCGTGGACCGCTAGTAACCGGGTGGCTGGGTGGGAAATCCGCAATCCGAGACCCGAATTCTCCCCCTCGTCCAGCCGGCACGCCCAATCGCGGGCACCAGGCAGCAAGGCCCAGACCGCCCTCCCCCGCGCCGGAAAATCCGAAATCCGAAATCCGAAATCCGAAATTCCTTGTGGCACCTACCCAAAGAGCTCGTTGAGCTTGGCGCTCCTCATGGTGGCTTGGACCTTCTCCGCGGTTGCAGCGACCTCGGGATCGGTATCGTCCAACACGTCCTTCAGCACCCCCCGCACCGGCCCCCTGTTTTCGAAGAGAACCAGCGCCCTGACCGCGTTGCGGCGGACACGGGGATCGATGTTGGCGCTCAATCGGCGTACGGTCTCGAAGGCGAACTCATCGTCGATGGCGCCGAGGGAGATCAGCTCGGGGAGCACGAAGCTGGCCGCCTCAACGCCTTTCATCTCCTCGCCGGAAAGAGCGTCGAACAGTCGTTTGCGGCCACTCGGTTCGGATCCGTGCAGGAGGGTGAGCGCTGCGAGGTGGCGGACCGTCTCCGAGTTGTCGGTGATCGCCGCCTGGATACGGGGGTCGCCGGATGCGCCAATTCTCACCAAGACGCCGAGGAGGTCTTCGAGCCGGAAGGGGTGGAGACGACCCGTCCTGGCCCGCAGCAATACGGGCTTGACCAGCTCCAGATCCCCCAGGGTGCCGATGCAGTTGACGGCGTTGGAGTACTGCACGCGCATGCTCTCTTCGGCAGCCGGCACGCCGGGATCGAGAGGCGGCGAGTGCATTTTCTCCACGTTGAGCGCCAGATCGACGAGAGCCACGAACGAGTCCTCGCCACAATTTGAGGCACCGATGGTGGGCCGGTTCTGGTACGCGAGAACCGTGCCCCGCCCGAGACGCATTCCGCGCTCGCGGACCAGCATCGCCATGTCTCCACGCAGACGCCGATTGAACTCCGCTACGCCGCTATCCGGCGTGCGCAGGCTGGCCACACCCAGCAGGACGAGGACGACTACCGTGGCCGCCCCGGCTATCTTGATACCGAGATTCCGGGTGAGGATCCCGACCAGGCGTTTGACCGGCGCGACGCGCTGCTGGCGCTGCCGTTTCCTGGCCAGCTCCTGAGTGTGCTCCTGCTCCTCCGTTCGGCTCTCGTCGTGGTCACGGGCGAGTGATTCGAGCTCCTTTTCCACCCGATCCGGCGCGAGCCACCCGAAGCCGCGAGTCTCGAGGTCCTCGACCAGCTCCCGCACATCGTCCTCGCTCCACGTCGGCATCCCGCTGGCGGTCCCGGTGTGCTCACGACGACGGAGAAAGACCTTGAGAAACGGCCGCACGCGGTCGTCCCAGCGCCCTCCCTCGGGAAGCTCGGGCTCCCAATCGAGGAACCACAGACGGAGGCTCGTATCTGATCCGGCAGAGATCGCGGCGCCGCCGTTGCGGCTCACGACGACGTCGGTGACCGACCCGGCGTGACCCTCGATCACGCGGACCGCGGTCCCGGTTCGTACGTCCCACAGTCTCAGCGTCGCGTCTTTTCCCGCCGACAGGACGAAGCGGGCGTCCGGCGTGAACGCCACCGCGTGAACAGCCCCGTCATGTCCCGAGAGCACGCGCCACCGACGCCCCCCCTCGAGGTCCCACAGTTGAACCGTTCCGTCCTCACCCGCCGACGCGACCACCCGGCAATCGGGACTGACGGCCACCGCGTGAACCGGCCCCTCATGGCCTTCCATCCGCCGTAGCTCTGCCCGCCGCGGTAGGCTCCACACGGTGACCCGATTGTCCCAGCCGCCGCTGACCACGAAACGTCCGTCCGCGCTCACGGCAACCGCCGACACCGCATCGTCGGCGCTACCGAGCAGCTCCGGCAGGGCTGAATCATCGAGCGGCCACACCCGCAGGGTCCGGTCGTCGCCGGCCGACACCACGACACTGCTATCGGGGGCGAACGCAAGAGAATGGACGGCGCCCTCGTGCCCCGCGTAATCGTGCCTGAGCTCGCCGCTGCCGGCCTCCCACACCCTCACCGCGCCGTCGCGGCCGGCCGACGCCAGCCATCGGCCATCGCCGTCCGCCGCAACCGCCAACACGCCCTGATCGTGCCCGTCCATCGCGAGGATCTCTTCTCCGGTGTCGGTCTCGAAGAGGCGGAGCGAACCGTCTCCGCTTCCGGCAAGGCAGCTCGAGCCATCCGGCGTCAGTGCGCACGCGGCGACGACGCCACGCCCGTCCCCGAAGCGCCGCAGCTCGACCACCGCGCGAGGCGCAACCTTGGGGAAAAAGGCCAGCACCCTGTTCCACAACGCGAGCGCCTCCTTGTGCAGCTCGTAGCCCGGCACCTCCCTCGCCTTCCGCAGGGGCTCGATGGCCTCTTCCATGCGGCCCGCCTCGATGTGCTCTCGAGCGACATCGAGTCCTTCGCGGAATTCCAACTCCCTGCCGGCGAGCTCTCCTGAGGCCGCCGAGTCGGCGAGGACGAGCGGCAGCCGCGCCGCCGGTGGCTCGGGCAGCTCGAGCCGGCCGACCGACGAGCCGAATCCGGCAAGCATGGCGGTGCCGTCGGCCGTCGCCACGAGATCCTGCACCGGACGCGCCAACCTGATGACGCGCAACGCCTCACCGCCGTCTGTTCTCCAGATACGGACGGTGCCGTCGTCGCCGCCCGCCGCAACACAATCTCCGACCAGGGCAACCGTTGTCACCGCCCCCCGATGGCCGCGAAGGAACCTGATGTTGGAACCGGTGGCCAGGTCCCAGACACCGACCGCCCCGTCCTGCCCTGCAGACACGATCATCTGCCGGTCAGCATCGAGGGCAAGATCGCGGACCGGCCCCCGGTGTCCTTCGAGAATATCAACGCACCGTCCCTGATCGAGGTTCCAGACCCTGAGGGTCCCATCGGCGCTCGCGGTCAATACCCATGGTTCGGCTGGATGCCACGCCAGCCCGGTGATGAACGCTTTGTGCCCCTGGAGGGTCCTTTCGCACTCTCCGCTGTCGAGGTTCCACAAACGCAGGGCTCGGTCCGACCCGCCGCTCGCCACCGTCCGGCCGTCGGGTGACAGCTCGACGCAGGTCGCCACCCCGGGGTGGATCCGCAGGCTGCGCAGCCGCTGCCCGTTCCCGAGGTCGAAGAGGGTCAGGGGTCCGTTCTCGAGGCATACCACGAGAACGCCGTCGGCAACCGCCATCGACCGGCCTTGCCGGGTCGGGCCGCCGAGATCGATACGATGCGCCGGCCGGTCGCCGGTCGACTCCCACACCACCGCGTCGGAGTTGCCGGTCCGCACCACCACCCAGTCGTCGGGCAGGGCACGGATGCTCTGCACCGGCGCATGGTGGGCCATCGTTCGGACGACCCGGTGGCCGGGAAGAATGGCAGCCGCGGCCTGTGCGAGATCCTCGGGAAGGTCCCGATCGAGAGAGCGCGCCGCGGTGTAGGCCTCGGCCGCCACCGTCTCTTCACCGAGGAGGAAGCAGGTCTCGGCAAACCCGATCACCGCAGTGAGGTCGGAGGGACTTTCTTTGAGAACCGTCGTCAGAAGCGTGCGGGCCTCGTCGAGACCTTCGGGATCCGCCGACTCCCGCGCCCGGGCGAGGAGCGCGAAAGAGAGCTCGCGCCGAGCCGACAGTGCGCCTCGTTCGGCCGGTGGAAGCGCGCCCAGGGCCTCCATGGCGCCCTGCGGATCGTCAAGCAGAAGGCGCAGCCGCGCCCGCAGAAGGCCGGCGCGAGCGGTGTTTCCGGTGGCCCGCTCCGCCTCGCTCAGTCGTCGCTCGAGCTCGGCGTCGGTGAGACCGTCCCGCCGCCATTCGAGGAGGCCGGAGTTAAAGGTGGCTTCGAGGTGGCGGGGATCGATCCCGAGCGCCTCGCAAAAGCTCGCATCCGCCCGATCGGCGAGGCCAAGGGTGACGAAGGATGCGCCCCGATTGTTGAGCGAGTCGGCAAGGAGCTGGGTGCGCTGCGGCTCGGGGCGCGGATACGGCCGCCCCGCTACCTCCTCGAAGGTCTCGACCAGCCAACCCCGGAGAAGGGCGAAGGACTGCGGACGCCGGCCGGAATCCTTGGCGATGCAGGACCGCATGAGCGCGGCCAGCCGGGGCGTCACGGAAGGGACGAAGGACGCCGGGTCCGGCGGCTCATCCTTCAAGTGCATTCGCATCCACCGGCCGAGATGGGCCTCGCGGGTCTGCGATGCGGAATCACCTTTCATCACGAACGGACGACGCCCGCACACGACCTCGTAGAGCATGCAGCCGAAGGCGTAGACGTCGGTGGCGATGGTACCGCGCAGCGACTGCTGCCACAGCTCCGGCGCCATGTAGGGCGGCGTGCCCACCAGACCGCCGGCGACGGTCACGGTCTGCCACGACCCAGTGGCTACACTGTCCTCGAGGCGTCCGGTGTGCGGCAGCTCCGGCTCGATCTGTGTGCGCACGTCCTCGTCCGCGACGTCCTCGACGGCTTCACACCGGACCAGCCCGAAGTCCGTGATCCGGGCGATGCCGTCGGCGGTCATCAGCACGTTGGCCGGTTTGATATCCCGGTGGACCACACCCTGGTGCTCGACGCCGTCGTCGTCGGTCCACAGGAAGCTGTGGGTGTAGTCGAGACCGCTCGCAATCTGTATCGCGATATCGAGCCGCTGCTCGAGGCTCGCATCCGCCTCACGTTTCAGCCACTGGCTGAGGTCGCCACCGTCCACATACTCGATGAAGAGCCTCGGCATGCCGCCGATCTGCTGCAGGTAGTACGCGCAACAGATGTTCGGATGGACACCGAGAGCGATCCACGACTCCGCCTCGCGCTGGAAGCGCGCGCGGCCGTCGGCGGTGGCCAGCACCGACGGCAGAGGAGTCTTCACGGCCACCATTCGCCGCAGCGCGCGATCGAATGCAATGGCCACCACCGCCATCCCGCCCCGCTCCACCCTCTGCACCTCGTAGCGCCCGTCCACAACCGAACCGGCGAGCCAGCTGCGCCCGCTCTCGGGGACGGAGATGGTGGCGTAGGTCGGTGGGGCCACCGACTCGGACGGTTCGGGTTCGGTCACGTCAGGCGCGACAGGCTCTGCCGCCACGGTTCCCGTGCGGTCCGGCCGCAGGTTCTGTGACACCGGGTGCCGCTGGTCGAGCTGGGCAAGGGCGCGGGCTCGCCAACCCCGTGCGCCCTCCGACTCGGGGTCGAGCTCGAGGCATCGGTCCAGGGCGGAAACGGCCTCGTTGAACCGGCCCAAACGCACCAGGCAGTAACCGCGGTTCAACCACGACCGGGCGTGGTCCGGAAACTGCTCGCACCACGTTTCCAGATTGCTGAGAGCATCGCCCCACCGCTCCTCCTTGAGCGCCGCCACGATGTCGCGCTTGAGCTGATCGGTGCTTGATTTCATGCCCCTCCAAGCATAACCCGCATCATGCCGCGCCATCTGTGATCCTGAGCAACCCAGGGTCTTTCGGGCCGACTCGGCGTTGCGCTATCCTCTTCGGGAACCGTTTCTTCGGAGGTCGAATGCGCATTTCCGGAAGCTCTCGAGAGATCGACATCAACGGGGCTCGGATCCAGCTCTCGCGCACTTCAGATGGCGTGATGCGGCTGTGGGCGGACGACGACCTCGGCCTCGCCCGGGGTCTCGGGTTTGCACATGCCCACGACCGCATGGTGCAGATGATGGTGGTGCGGCTGGCCGGTCGGGGGCGGTTGAGCGAGTTTCTGATGAGTGACGACGACACCCTCGCCATCGACGTGTTCATGCGCGGAATGGGTTTGCGGCGGGAGGCCGAGAAGGAGGTCGGCCGGCTCGGCGCCGACGCGAGGCGGCTGGCCGAGGCGTATGCGGAGGGGATCAACTCCTACCTCGCCGGCAAGCGGCGGCCGCTGGAGCTGGCGTTGGTCCGCTACCGGCCGGATCCATGGTCCGTCGCCGACACCCTGCTCACGATCAAGCTCATGTCCTACTTCGGGCTCGCCCAATCGCAGCAGGACATGGAGAAATACCTGATCCAGGCGCTGGGCGCCGGGGTGCCCGCCGCCAGACTGAAGAAGCTGGTCGCACCGCATCTCGACGGGCTCGACGACATGGTGGTAGAAAAGCTCGGCAAGCTGCGCTTCGTGCAACCGCTGCTGCCGGAGCCCGTTCGATGGCTGACCGCGATGCCGAGGATCGTGGCCAGCAACAACTGGGCGGTGGCCGGTTCGCGCACCTGCTCGGGAATGCCTTTTGCGTGCAGCGACCCCCATCTCGAGTGCAACCGTCTGCCCGCCGTCTGGTACGAGACGGTGATGCACACCGGCGACGACTACCGTCTTGGCGTGACGATGCCCGGGATTCCCGGCCTCATCATGGGCCGCACCAGCCGCCTCAGCTTTGGTTTCACCTACGGCTTCATGGACATGGTCGACTACTTCATCGAGGACTGCCGCGACGGCGCCTGCCGCCGCGGTGACGACTACCAGCCACTCGAGGTCCGCACCGAGACAATACACCGCAAAGGCGAGGAACCCGTCCGAATCACCGTCCGTGAGAACGATCTCGGCGTGCTGGAGGCTGATCCGTTCGCGGCGGAGCTGGGCGACGGTTTCTACCTCACCCGCGCGTGGTCGGGCCACCGGGACGGCGCCGCTCGTTCGCTGGAGGCCCTCGCCCGGCTCCCCGAGGCGAAAACGGTCCCCGAGGCGCAGGTCCTGCTGCGCGAGGTCACGATCTCCTGCAACTGGCTTCTCGCGGACCGCGAGGGCAACATCGGCTACCAACAGTCGGGCCTTCTCCCCGACCGCCGTCACTCGGGCCTCCACCCAGTCCCCGCGTGGGACGAACGGTGGCACTGGCGGGGTCTGGTGCCGAGCGAGCGGCTGCACTCGGTCATCAACCCCTCGGAGGGCTTCCTGGCAACGGCAAATGACGACCACAACCCGCCCGAGGGGCCGCTCGTCATCAACCTCCCGGTGGGCTCCTACCGAGCCGACCGGATCCGGGCGCTGCTCTCAGAAACCACGAGCTGCACCCTCGATGACATGGAGCGGATCCAAAACGACCTCCATTCGCTGCAGGCCGAGCGTTTCATGGCGATTCTGCGCCCACTCCTGCCGGCGACATTCGCCGGGCGGATCCTTGCGGGTTGGGATCTGCGGTACGACACCGCGTCGCGCGGCGCCACCCTCTTCGAGGCCGTCTACCACGCCCTCCTACGCGAGGTCTTCGGCACAGGGCTGTTCGGGGAGGCGGCGTGGGACGCCACCGTCGGGTCGACTGCCATCCTCGCCGACTACTACCACCTCTTCGACAACGTCCTCCTCGGCGACGATCCCTCATGGTTCGGTGTGGAGGGCCGGCAACGGTTGTTCTCGCGCGTGCTGGAGGAGGTCTTGACCGAGGTCGACCTCGGCGCCATCACGCCGTGGGGACGGCGGCAACAGATCGTCATGAAGAACATCTTCTTCGAGGGCCGGCTGCCGCCGTGGATGGGCTTTGACCACGGCCCGGTCGAGCTCCCGGGAAACCGCGCCACGGTGGTCCAGGGCGGCATCTTCAGAGCCCACGACAGGCAGACCACCTTCACCCCGTCGTGGCGATTCATCACCGATCTCGGCGACGACTCGGCACGAACCGCCCTCGCCGGCGGCCCGTCGGGCAGACGATTTTCACGTTGGTACAAGACAGACATAGCTCGCTGGATTGGGGGGCGGTACAAAACGCTGAAAATTCTCAATTCTTAATTCTCAATTCTCAATGCCATCGCTGCGCGACATTGTCATCGATTGGGGCGGCATGTATGCCTCTCCCCAGTTCAGCTCAAGCCTGTGGGGGATGGGCCGTAATTGAGAATTGAGAATTGAGAACTGAGAATTCTGCCATCAGTTCACGAGTGCGGCTGAGTCTCCGTTGGGCGGTTGTGCCGACGGTGGGCGCTCGGCCTTGCTGGTGCCGTTGCGCGCTTTGGTGTCGAACTCGTACTTGCACCAGCCGCTGCCGAGAAGTCGCTTCAACCCCTCCCGGGTGGCCGCCTTCGGATCGACGGTGAGCGCCGGCGGCGGCACCAGACGGGCGCTGTACCGCCCGCGGCGCAGGAGCTCGAACCGGACCGGCAGGTCGCCGGGATGATCGAGCAGGAACTCGCGAATGGCCTCGAGACGCTCCTCGTCCATCTCGTCCAGATCGAGCACGACCCTCAGGGCCGCCGCCCGGCGGGAATCGATACCGTCGAGAGCCACGATCTCGTCGGCCATCAGCTCGACGTGGTCGCCCTCGCCCTTGAGATTCGCCACCACCAGCACGGCCGCGCCGTCCTGAAGCAGACGCTCGTGGGCCTCGAAAACGTCCGGAAAGGCCACTACCCGCACCGTGCTCGCCGGACCCTCGAGCAGGAAGATCCCCATCCGACGGCCGTGGTTGCGGCCCTCCTTCTTGATCGGCATAACCTTGAGCCCGGTGACCAGCCCGCCCACCGTGACGTGCTCGGATCCGGCCGCAAAACGGTCGCCGAGCTCCTCCACGGTGCAATCCGAGTAGCGGTCGAGCTGCTCGGCGAAGGCCTCCAGCGGATGGCCGGTGAGATAGAAGCCGAGCACCTCTCGCTCCCATGCGAGACGATCAGATTGATCGGCGTGGCCGGCGCTGCGGAGCTCCTGCTCGAGGTTTTCCGACGGCATGTCGTCAAACAAGAATCCCTGCCCCAACTCGCTCTGCTCGCGCTCTCGCCCGGTCATCTCCAGGAAGTTTTCGAGGTTGTCGAGAATGCCCTTGCGCGTGATGCCGAACTCGTCGAAACACCCCGCCTTGGTCAGGCACTCGAGCGCCTTCTGGTTCATCGAGCGGGCGGGCAGCGAACGCAGGCACTGTGAGAGAGCGGTGAAGCTGCCTTCGCGCTCGCGAGCGGCGAGGAGGGGCTCCACGGCCGCCAAGCCGACCCCCTTGATGGCGGCGAGCCCGAACCGTATCCCCCCATCCTCGACGGTGAAGAAGGGCATCGAGGCGTTGACGCCCGGAGGCAGGATTTTGAGACCCATCTGCCGGGAGCGCACCAGGTACTGGCTGAGTTTGTCGGTATTCGCCACCTCCGAGGTCAGCATGGCCGCCATGAAATGGGGAGGGTAGTGCGCCTTGAGGTAGGCGGTGAGATAGGCGACGTGCGCGTAGGCCACCGAGTGGGACTTGTTGAACCCGTACTTGGCGAACGGGACGATCTGGTTCCACAGCTGGCGCGCCTTGTCCTTGGGATGGCCCTTCGCGGTCGCGCCACTGATGAAGTTCTCGCCCTCGCGATCGATGATCTCCTTTTGCTTCTTGCCCATCGCCTTGCGCAGCGTGTCCGCCTTGGCCAGGGAGAACCCGGCGATCTCGACCGCAATGCGCATCACCTGTTCCTGGTAGACGATGATCCCGTAGGTCTCGCCGAGGATCTCCTCGAGCTCAGAGAAGATATAGGTGATGGCCTTGCGGCCCTGTTTCCGATCGGCGTAGTCGTCGATGAACTGCATCGGGCCGGGCCGGTAGAGCGCGTTGAGGGCCGCGATGTCGAGAAAGCTCTGCGGCTGTACCCTGCGCAGGACATCCTTCATGCCGGCAGACTCGAACTGGAAGACGCCGTCGGTCTCGCCGGCAGAGAAGAGGGAGAAGACCTCCGGGTCGTCAAAGGGAATAGTATCCATATCGAGATCGGGGTTTTCTGCGCGTCGGATGGACTCGACCGCGTCATGGATCACGGTCAGGGTCCGCAGCCCGAGGAAGTCCATCTTGAGCAGTCCGAGGGCCTCCACGTCGTCCTTGTCGAACTGGGTCGTGACCTCGCCGTGGGAGCTGCGGTTCAACGGCACGAGGTTGACCAACGGCTCCGGCGCGATCACGACTCCCGCCGCATGCACCCCGCAGTGGCGGGCGAGCCCTTCCAGCCGACCGGCGGTCTCAATCAGCAGATTGACGTCCTCGTCGCCTTCGGCCAGCTCGCGTAGCTGAGGGGAGTCATCCATTGCCCGCGATATCGTGATGTTGAGGTCATCGGGAATGAGCTTCGCAATGCGGTCCACATCCCCGAAAGGCATCCCCATCACCCGACCGACATCTCGCACCGCCGACTTGGCCTTGAGAATGTTGAAGGTCGCGATCTGTGACACCGATTCCTCGCCATAAAGACGGCGCACGTAGTCGATGACCTCGTCGCGTCGCCGCTGGCAGAAATCGATGTCGATATCCGGCATCGAAATCCGATCCGGATTTAGAAACCTTTCGAAGAGGAGATCGAACTCGAGCGGATCGATATCGGTGATCCCGAGGGCGTACGAAACCAAAGAACCGGCCGCCGAGCCTCGTCCCGGGCCCACCGGAATACCCTCCTCCTGGGCAAACCGGATGAAATCCCAGACGACCAGGAAATATCCAGGAAAACCCATCTTGCGGATGGTGTCGAGCTCGGTTTCCAAACGCTTGGTGTAATCCTCGACTGGTCGTTGTCTGACCGCTCCATTAGCGAGACGTTCCCGAAGTCCGTCCGCAGCCTTTTCGGCCAGAAAGGCCTCCAGATTCGACCCATCTGGAACCTTGAATTTCGGAAGGTGAAGCGAGTCGGTGTCAAACCGCACATGGCAGCGGGATGCGATCTCCGCGGTACGTTCGCACGCGCCGGGATAATCCGCAAAAAGCTCATACATCTCCTCGGGGGACTTGACGTAGAACTCGGCGTTGTAGGGGTAACTGCGCTGCAGATCCTCGAGGTCCCGATTGAGGCCGATACCGATCAGGACCCGGTGGGCGAAGGTGTCCTCCCTCTTGTGAAAGTGGCAATCGTTGGTGGCCACCAGCTCGATTCCGGTGGCCCGCGACAGCTCGGACAGGCCGTCGCGCACGAACTCCTCGTCCGCGAGGCCATGGTCCTGGATCTCGAGAAAGAAGTTGTCCTTGCCGAGGATCTCGCGGTAGGTCTCGGCCGCCCTCCGAGCGCCGTCACCGTCACGGACCAGGAGTAGCCGTGGGATTTCCCCCGAAAGGCACGCGGAGAGACCGATCAGGCCGTCGCTGTGATCCGCCAGGAGGTCCCTGGAGATCCGCGGCTTGTGGTAGAAGCCCTCCAGGTAGCCCGCGCTCACCAGACGAACCAGGTTGCCGTAGCCCACGTCATTCTCGGCCAAAAGGACGAGGTGGTCGTACGGCTTGCGGCGGCCCGCTACCGGTGCGCGCTCACGATGATCCCCGGGGGCCACATACACCTCGCATCCGATGACCGGGCGCACGCCCGCCTTGATGGCGGCACGATGAAACTGGAAGGCCCCAAAGATATTGCCGTGATCCGTGATCGCGACCGCCGACATTCCCATCCTCGCGACCTGCTCCGCCAGCTCCGGGATCCGAATCGCTGCGTCGAGCAGCGAGTAGTGGCTGTGCAGATGAAGATGGACGAATGGTGGCGGGTTCGACCCTCGGCTCATGGCGCCATCATACCCGACTCTTCCCCCGCCGGGCCCTGTCGGGGGTACCCCCGCACGTCGCGGCCGCCCGGCCGACTGAGGCCAGATTTTCTCGCATATTTTCTCAGCCAAATTCCGATCTCAATCTGGGACGATATCACCCACTACTTACGATGGAAACCAGATACAGGAACCGACCCAACGCACATCGAAAAAAACTCTCGATGGTCGGACTCGAAAAATATTCCCCCCGCTTACCACAATAAATGTTGGTTTCTTTTGAATATTTCTTGACAAATTTTCAAAATGAGACATTCTCGAATCGAAAGAGATGAAAACCTTCGATATATTTCACCGCGAACCGCGTACCAAGAAATTGGAAGATGACTCGCAGATTCGGATTTATCGTTCACACGCTGCACGGGCAATATCCGAAGAAAGATGGGATGTTGCCGAGATCTTCCTCGACCGAATCCTGAAGGTAGACCCACGCCACACAGAAGCCTGGTTAATGAAGGGGCACCTCCGTCATCACTGTCGAGAAGATGAGCAAGCTGCTGTCGATTGTTATCGCAAAGTCATCACTCTTTGCGGTCATGACTCGGTACATCCCCACGCACAAAGAGCGCGCACTTCCCTGGGGAGACTGCTCGCCGTTTGGAGTTGATTGAAAGTCCAATTCTCAATTCTCAATTCTCAACTTTGAATTCCAGCCCACCCTCCCGAAGGACCGGGGCTGGTAGAGGGGAATTGAGAATTGAGAACTGAGAACTGAGAACTGAGAATTCAAAAGGCGCGGCATTCCGAATTCCTAATTCCGAATTCCCTCCGTGCTATCCTCCGCACGTGAAAGCGACAGTGAGCTCTCTCCGACAGGCACGGCAGATCCGGCAGGTTTTCGGTCCTGTCCTCGAACGTCTCGACCAGGTCGAGGAGTTCTTCACCCGCGAGTTCGAACGTGCCCAACCCATGGTTCGCGACGTCGCCACCTATGTCCTTGGCAACGGTGGGAAACGGTTGCGGCCGGCGTTCGTGCTTCTGGTCAGCCGTATGCTCGGCTACACGGGCGAGCGTGACGTGCGTTACGGCGCGGTGGTGGAGATGATCCACACGGCAACCCTGATCCACGACGACATCATCGATGAATCGGATTTGCGGCGGGGCCAACCGACGGCCAGCAAAATGTGGGGCAACGAGACGTCGGTTCTGGTCGGCGATTGGCTGTACACCCGAACCATGGATCTGTGCCTCGAGCTCGGTGATGTGGATGTCATGAGGATTCTCACCTCGGCGACTCTGAGAATGACCGAGGGCGAGATCCTGGCCGATCAGGTTCGCGGCCGGCTCGATATCGACGAGTCCACCTACATGGACATCACCCAACGAAAGACGGCCGAGCTGTTTTCCGCCGCATGCGCGTTGCCGGCTCTGTTTCAACCCGCCACCCTCCACCTCACCGAACGCCTGCTCGAGTTCGGCCGCAACGTAGGGATCTCATTCCAAATGGTCGATGATCTTCTGGATTTCACGGCCGCGAGGGCCGATCTCGGAAAACCCGTCATGGCCGACCTTCGCGAGGGCCGCGCGACCCTCCCGATCATCCTGCTCCTGCCGCGGCTCGACCGGCGCAATCGAGAACGTCTCGAGGATGTCGTGTCGCGCGGCGTCTTCGATACCATCTCGGAAGAAGAGGTCCTCGATATGGTCCGCACGTCGGGAGTCCTCGAAGAAGTCCGCCGACGGGCCAGGAAGTATGCGGCCAGGGCCGCGGAGCAGGTCGACGCCTTCCCGCCCGGATTCGAGCGCGACGCGCTCATCCACGCGAGCGAGATGCTCCTGGACCGGGGAGTGTAGGGCGGCGGGCGGCCGCCGCCCGGATACAAGATGCAAGATGCACCCGCTCACCCGGATGCTGGATGCTGGATGCTGGATGCTGGATGCTCGATCCGCCTGCCAACCCCGCGATAGTTTTGAGTTTAGAGCCCCTTGCAAAACCCTGCGTTTGACCCTAAACCTTTCCGAAACACCAAAGATGCGAGAACGACTCTGAAGGTGGGCTAAAGCCCACCCTACAAGCCCGCGCCAATTTTGGGTCCGACGTAGGGTGGGCCTTGGCCCACCTTCAGTTTCGCCGCTGGTGAGGTCAGGATGACGACCATGGGAGTTTTGAAAGAGGCCCTTTAATGTTTTGAATTTTTAGTTACTCCTGCGCTCTCGAAGAGCGCAGGGATGGCGGGCGGGCTAGAAGTTATCGCCGACGCAGTCGAGGCCTGGAGGTGGGTCTGGCAGCCAGGAGCCGCCCGGAGGGCCGTCGCTTGATCGCCAGTTGGTGAACACGAGGCGGTTGGTGGCGCCTTGAGGATCGATCACCACCACCTCCTGCGGGAGATTCGCATCATTCAGTACCACCTCGAGGCGCGCGACCCCGCCGGGTTCACGGGGCACGAGCGCGAATCCATGCTCGCCGTGCCCGAGCACCGTGAAGTGATCCAGCGCTCCGCTCGGATCGAGGACGGCGGCCAGCGGAATCCTCGCCCATTCATCGTCGCCGAGCAGGTGTTCATCACAGCTGGGGACCGAGAGATCGACCAGGCGTACGACCCGGCCGTCAAGACCCATCAGCTGGCTGGTCGGGTCGCCGGTGTGAAAGAGCGCGTGGTTGGGCCAGGCCACCAACACCGTGCCGTCGAGAACCTCACCGAAACTCATTCCCGCCGAGATGTACTCCTGGCGGTACTCGCCCTGCCAGGCCGGTGCGCCGCGCAGGACGCCCCCGAGCTCCTCGAGAGCTTCCATCCCGCCGCCCCCCGCCGCGACCGTGGCAGCCATTGCCCCGATGACGGCCACCGCCAGACCGATCTTCATCAACCCTCGAGACTGAGGGTGTTGATGGAGCGGGCAACCACGAAAATCATCTCGTTGTTGCTCTCGGACGAGGTCGGGTAGAGGAAGAAACCGCTGTTCTCCATCCGGTACTCCTCGACCCGGCCGTGGACGATCTCGCCGTCAAAGAACTCGACCCGGGCCGGCGCGCCCGCGGGCGAATCACCGACCGAGGCGCCGAGTTGCATCTGGGCCTCACGGCGGCGGGGATCCTTGAGGAAGAAAATCGCCTTGAGATCCGAGATATTGACCTGGATCGTCTCGCCGTCATCTGCCTCTGCCTCAACCGCGAAGTCCAACGGCGTGAACTCCCTCGTCAGCATGCAGCGGCTCAGGTGCCCGTCTCGATAGCGAAGCACCACCTCGTGCCCAGTTGACGCCGCTGACACCTCCGGTGAACTCTCCATGAACACATGCTAGCCCGAATCGGCGACGAGGTCCAGATCGGGGATACAAGATGCAAGATACAAGATACAAGATACAGGTGTCTTGGATCTTGCATCCTGGATCTTGTATCTTGCATCTTGTATCTTGCATCCCGGTCGCAGACCGGCTGGCTCAGTGCCGAAAGTGTCGCCGGCGCGTCAGAACCATCGCGACACCGAGCCGATCGCAGACCTCGACGACATCGTTGTCACGGATCGAGCCTCCCGGCTGGATCACGGCTCGCACGCCGGCTTCGTGGAGCGCTTCCACCCCATCTGGAAATGGGAAGAAGGCATCGGAAGCAGCGACGCTGCCCTCGAGGTCGTGCCCCATCTCGGCGGCCTTGGTGACCGCAATCTTGGCCGCGTCGACCCGGCTCATCTGGCCGGCGCCGATACCGAGGATCCGATCCTCGGCGCCGACCACGATCGCGTTCGACCCCACATGCTTGACCACCAGCCAGGCGAGCTCGAGGGCCCGGCTTTCGCCGCCGGTGGGCGCGCGTTCGGTGGCCACCTCCCGCTCCTCGCCATCCCAGCCGGAGTCCGCCGCCTGGATCAGGAATCCGCCGTCGATGTCCCGAACTACTAAATCTCCGGCCGCGGTCGGCCCGGCCTCGAGCACCCGCAAATTCTTCTTGCCCGCAAAGACCTCTCGCGCCGCGTCATCGTAGCCGGGCGCAATCACCACCTCGGCGAACTGCTCGACAACGGCCTCGGCGAAGGCGCCGTCGACCCCGCGGTTGGCCGCGATGACGCCGCCGAAGGCCGATACCGGATCGGTCGCTCGCGCCTTGAGGAAGGCCTCGACCATGCTGTCGTCGATGCCCACGCCGCACGGGTTGGCGTGCTTGATGACCGCCACCCCGGCCGCGGGCAGGTCCGAGACCAGCCGCCAGGCCCCGGTTGCGTCGCCGAGGTTGTTGTAGGACAGCGCCTTTCCCTGGATCTGAACCGCGCCGGCAAGCCCCGCCGCCGGCTCGCGCCGCGCCACCACCCCCCACTGGTGGGGGTTTTCGCCGTATCGCAGCTCCACCTCGACGCAGCGGAGAAGATCGCCGGCGACCGCCGCCGCGGGCGCGGGCCGCTCCTGTCCCATCAGCCGCGGCAGGTGGGCGGCGATCGCCGCGTCATAGGCGGCCGTGTGGCGGAAGACCTTGACCGCCAGATCGCGGCGGGTGTCCTGGGTCGTGCCGCCGCCGGCCAGCTCGTCGAGAACAGTCGAGTAATCCGCCGGATCGACCACGACCGTCACCCGAGCGTGGTTCTTGGCCGCCGCCCGGAGCAGACTCGGTCCGCCGATGTCGATCTGCTCGACCGCCGCGTCGAGGTCCGCGCCGTCGCTGGCGACCGTCTCGAGGAATGGGTAGAGGTTGACCACGACGAGATCGATCATCGGGATCTCGAGCTCCGAGATCTCCTTCTCATGCTCAGCAGTTGGGGCCGCGAGGATGCCCGCGAACACCCTCGGGTGGAGGGTCTTGACGCGACCACCGAGAATTTCCGGGAAGCCCGTATGCCGGCTGATCTCGAGCACCTCGCACCCCGAATCGGCCAGAGCGCGAGCCGTACCCCCGGTGGAGATGATCTTCCATCCTAAATCCTGCAGGTTGCGGCCCAGCTCATCAAGACCCGTTTTGTCCGAAACCGAGATCAGCGCTAATCCGGCCATCACTGCCACCCCCAGAGGGGGGATTGTACACGGGTGCAGGGATTTCGAATTTCGAATTTCGAATTTCGAATTTGGCGCCCCGCAGCCTATATTCTTTGCCGGGAAGCCCCCGTCGGCGTGGCGCTGTCGGGGAGGGGCAGGGGGGCATGGATTGAATTCGGAATTAGGAATGCCGCCCATCCACCCCTGCGGAATTTCGGATTTCGGATTTCGGATTTCGGATTTGCCGTCCCCAACTTGCATCCTCCACCGGAAGCCTCCACGCGGCGCGGCGGGTTGGAGGGCGCGTCCACCGGAGGTGCCTGGCATCCCGATATGACGTTGTCCTCAACGTCATGTCGGCGTGCCTGGCATCCTCTCGCGGCAGCGCCTCCCCGGAGCACAGGCACGGACGCGGGCACCCAAACGGGCAGAGTCACGGTCGCAGAATGCGGACGGCGGGCGGCCGGTGCGGCACCCCGAATCAGCATCTGCTCGGTTCGGCTGATAGGATGACTGGCATGAAATTTTCGAGATGGCTCATCGTTGTTGCTGCCGCGTTTCTCGCCTCTGCGTGCTCACCGCCAGGGGCGGAAGCCCCCTCAGACACGGTGGTGATCGGGGCGCTGTCGGACATCGCGAGCTGGAACCCCTATCTGGCCGAGGATGCGTTCGACGAGGAGATCCTGAGCCTGATTTACCCCTCACTGGCGGTGGAACAGGTGGACTATCAGCAGCACCCGCCAAGCTTCGCACCCTCTCTGGCCGAGTCGTGGGAGTGGTCGGATGACCATCTTGTCCTTACTTTTCACCTGCGGACCGACGCGATGTGGAGCGACGGCGTGCCGGTGACCGCCGACGACCTGCTCTTCAGCCGGCGCGTCCAGACCTCGGAAGCGCTGGGGTGGTTGTGGTCCGACATCACGGACGCGGTCGAGGCGGTCGAGGCGGTCGATGCCCACACCGTTCGCTACCGATTCACCCATCGCTACCCCTACCAGCTGATGGACGTCAACGACGGCCCCATCGTACCGGCCCACGCCTGGGCCGGAATCCCGTTCGAAAACTGGGAGGAGACCGACTGGCGGGAGCTCGTGCTATCGGCAGGTCCGTTCGTGCCCGGTCTCCACACCCCCCAGCAGGAGATCATCCTCGAGCGAAATCCTCGCTACTTCGTGCCCGACCGGCCACGTGTGAATCGGCTCGTATTCCGCATCGTGCCCTCCAAGACCGGGCTCTTCAACCAGCTCCTTGCCGGCGGCGTCGACCTTGTCAATGACATCCCTCCGGCCGAGGCGGCTCGGGTGCAGGACGATCCGGATCTCGAGCTGGCCAAATATTCCGACCGTTCCTACACCCACATCTGCTGGAACCTGGACAAACACATTTTCGCTGACCCGCGGGTGCGCCGGGCCCTCGGCATGGCGATCGACCGCGAAACTCTGATCGACGCCGTCTACGGGGGTTTCGGCCAGCCGTCGATCGGGCCGGTCCTGTCGACCATGTGGGCCTTCAACCGCGGTCTGAAATCGCTGCCCCACGATCCCGCCGGCGCCGTCAAGCTGTTGGCTCAGTCCGGCTGGGAGGATCACGACGGCGATGGAATCCTCGACCGCGACGGACAACCGCTCGTTTTCGAGATCCTCGCGCCTTCGGAAAGCGAGGTGCGAAAGGATGTGTGTCTGCTGGTGGAACGCGATCTGGCGCGGATCGGGGTCCGGGCGACCCCCCGCCTCATGGAGTGGGGGGCCGTGCAAACGGCGGTCGCCGAGGGTGACTTCGACGCCTTCGTAAATCGCTGGATTGAACCGACACAGGTCGATCTCGAGGGGATCTGGCACAGCGCGCCGCCCGGTGTCCCGACGTTCAACTTCGGACACTATGCCAACCACGAGGTCGACCGATTGCTCGAAGAGGTGGCCGCAGCGTCCGATTTCGAAACCCAGAAGCCGTTCCTCGACCGCATCCAGACCCTCATCGTCGCCGATCAGCCCTACACCTTCCTGGTCGAGAACATCCGTCTGGTCGGACTCAACTCCCGAATCCGCGGCGCGAAGATCAACGACGCGACGATCTTCTTCAACGTCGACGAGTGGGAGATCGTGCAGTAAAACCATGCCGCGAGAGGATGCCAGGCACGCCGATTCGCGGCGAATCGGGATGCCAGGCACCTCCGGTGAACGCGGTCCGTTTCACGAGGCGCTTCCGAAAATTCGAAATTCGAAATTCGAAATTCGAAATTCCTAATTCACTCCCCACCCGCCTATAATCCTCCTGTGACCTCGAAATACCATCGAGCAGAACAATGAAGCGCATCGTGCTGCGGCGTATGCTCGCCCTGGTGCCGCTGGTGTGGCTCGTTGCCACCCTGACCTTCGTGGTGGTGCAGGCAGCACCGGGCTCCTATGCCGATACGATCGACAACCCACGGCTTTCCCCCGAGACCCGGGAGCTGATCCGCGCCCGCTACGGCCTCGACCGTCCGCCCCTCGCGCAGTACCTGAGCTGGCTCGGCGCGGTGGCGACCGGCGACCTCGGCACTTCGTTCATGTACAAGCAACCGGTGTCGGCGGTGCTGGCGCGGGCGCTGCCGCCGACCCTCCTGCTGGCGGGCGCCGCCCTCCTCTTCGATCTCGTGCTCGGGCTCGTGCTGGCGGTGGCGGCGGCGCGGCGTCCGTACGGTTGGGTCGATCGGATCACCTCCGTCTTGAGCCTCGGTCTTTACGGTATTCCGTCGTTCTGGCTGGCGGGACTCCTGATTCTGGTCTTCAGCCTTATTCTAGGCTGGTTTCCGGCCTCGCACATGCACTCGGTGGATGCCGCGAGTCTGGGCACTCTGCCACGTCTGGCGGACCTCCTGCGCCATCTCTTCCTGCCCGCCATCTGCCTCGGGCTCGTGGGGGCGGCGGGAACCGCTCGATACCTGCGCGCCACCCTGCTCGATGTCCGCTCCTCGCGCTTCATCCTCGCGGCACGCGCGCGCGGCATCTCCGAAACACGGATTCTCTGGGTCCACGCCCTGCGCCCGGCGCTGCTGCCGGTGGTCACGCTGCTCGGTCTGTCGCTGCCGATCCTGGTCTCCGGCTCGGTGGTAATCGAGACCATCTTTTCGTGGCCGGGTATGGGCCAGGTGGCCTACAACGCAGCCCGGGCGCGCGACATTCCGCTCATCCTCGGAGCCACCTTGATCGGCACCGCCGCCGTGATCCTCGGCAACCTGGCGGCCGATGTCCTCTATGCCGTGATCGATCCACGCGCACGGAGACCGTCGTGAGGACGCCGCGGCGCCTGGTGTGGGGGTCCGCCGGTATCCTGGTGCTGGTCGTCGCCTGTGTCGTCGGACCGTCGATGCTGTCGCCGGTCGGCGACGGCGACCCGGTCCACGCCGCACTGCTTCCACCGGGAACCCGGGTGACGGTCCTCGACCTCGCGGACGGTCGTACGCTGGTCTCGCCCGATGTGGAAGACGACAATGGAGAGTACCTGGTCCACGGCCGGCGACGGACAACCGTGGTCCCCGCCCGCGACGTCGTCTCGATGCACGATGCGCGACTCTGGCTGGGCAGCGACCGCTTCGGCCGCGATGTCCTACCGCGACTCTTGCGCGGCGGCCGGATCTCGCTGGCGATCGCCGCCCTCGGAGCCGCTGTTGCCCTGTTGGTCGGGCTCGGCGTGGGCCTCGCCGCCGCCACCGGCGGTCGCGTCATCGACGCATTCTTGATGCGGGCCGTGGACGCCCTCCTCGCCTTTCCCCTGCTGCTGCTTCTGATCCTGGTGTCGGCTCTCTTCCGACCCGGACCCGCGCTCCTCGTCACAGTGCTCGGGCTCACCTCCTGGATGGGATTGGCCCGTCTGGTGCGGGGGCAGGTGCTGTCCCTGCGCACCCGTTCGTTCATCCAGGCAGCCCGGGTCGCGGGCACCCGCGAGCACCGAATCTGGAGTCTCCACTACCTGCCCAACCTCAAGGCGCCGCTGGCCCAGGACACCGCCCTTCGCATGGGAAATCTGGTGCTCGCCGAGGCCACCCTCAGCTTCCTCGGTCTCGGAATCCCGGCCGGCCTCCCGAGCTGGGGCGCGATGATTGCCGACGGCCAGAGGGTGATGCTCGACGGCTGGTGGCTGTCGCTCTTCCCAGGCCTCGCGATCGCCACCCTCGTCATCAGCCTCGCGCTCATCGGTGACGGGCTGCAGCAAACCGGCGAGGCAAGCGCGTGAGCAAACCTGCATTTCTTACCGGGTTTCGTGGCGAGGGCGGCGAGGTGCCGCGCCCGGTGGTGTTTTCGACCAAGAGGCCCGGCCGGAGTCCCCAGTGCCGTCCGCCGATGGGGCTCGCGAGCCGAGGTCAAGGCGCGAGGAGGAGTCGATGCCCGAGCATCGTCGACGACGAGCAACGAAGAGATCGGCCGCGACCCCCGTCGGCCCAAAGGGTTGCGGCGCCATGGCCCCGTCTTCGTCGTTGCCGCTCCTCGGCGATGGAGAGACATCGCCGTCGTCGCGTCGCCTGGAATTCGGGGCCATGGCGCTCGCAACGGACGGCACTGGGAACTCCGGCCGGGCCTCGCGGGGCGCGGAGTAGTACTTGATAGTACGTTACGGCGCGCCTTCGGCGCTTGTGTCTCACCGCCACCAGCGCGTGGCCGATGGGCTCGCCTGGAGGCGAGCCTTCGGCCACTCTGCGCTGTTGTCGGCGGGGAGAGCACCCCGAAGCGAGAAAACGCCACTGGGTGCGGTGCATCGACGGCCGTAGCTGGAAGCTGGTGAGAAATGCAGGTTAAGCCTGCGACCACTCCTCGAGAGTGACAGCCATTCCGACGTCACCCACTCGATCGACGTAACGCCCGTCTGCCGAAACGAAGGTACCTCCGCTGGTCAAGGCAATCGCATGATATGCCGCGTCATAGAACGTCACACCGTGCTCGGATACCAGTCGTAGCGCAACCTCCTCCCACTCCCGCCGCACGGAGACCTCCGGCAGAGCGAGCGCGCGGAGCTCGCGCAGAATCTCGGTAGCTTCTTCCGGGAAACGCCGCCCTACCGTATTCCCCACTTCGAAGTACCACAGTGACGGGACGACCAACATCAAATCACCGGCAACAAACTGCTCGAGCAAACGATGCGCCTCACCGGCAAACGGCTCCTCTCCCGCCGGCAGTACCCACTTGAGAATGACGGACGCATCGGGCACGATGAGTGCGGTCACTGCCTCGTCCGGTCTTCGCGAACCCACTGCTCGGCCGATCCCTCTGGCTTGGCGATACGGGAGCGGATCTGAAGCAGGCGTGCGGCGGCATCGCGACGTGAGAGACGCAGCGCGGCTTCGCGTACGGCCTCGCTCACGAATCGGCTTCGCTCCCCCCGTGGAATTTGCTGCAGCTCGGTCCAGGCCTGCTCGTCAAGCATCACGTTCACACGGTGAGCCATGCCGATTCTCCTTTGTGTATAATATTACACACTATAGATACACATTTCAACCCGTTGGCAACCCCTGGTTACGGTTTCTCCTGATCTGCTACTCTGCGACCATGAGACAAAATCGTGTGAGGTCGGGGACCGTCGTTGGGTTTGTCACGGCGCTGGCAATAATATCCGGCGCTCCCTGTGTCGCCGGGGAGGAAAACATGAACGATCGGATCGCCTCCGCGGCGTCGGAGATTGAGGCGCAGCTCATCGAGGCGCGGCGGTGGTTCCACCAGCACCCCGAGCTTTCCAACCGGGAGGAACAGACCGGCGCCGAGATCGCCCGTCGCCTCGAGGCGATGGGTTACGAGGTGCAGACCGGGGTCGCTCACACCGGTGTCGTGGCGGTGCTCGAGGGTGATTTGCCCGGACCCGTGGTGGCGTGGCGGTCCGACATCGACGCCCTGCCCATCGACGAGCAGGTGGACATTCCCTACCGGTCGACAAACGCCGGGGTGATGCACGCCTGTGGCCACGACGTCCACACCACGGTCGGACTCGGCGCCGCCGAGGTGCTGATGAAGCTCAAGAACCGCCTGCACGGGACGGTGAAGTTCATTTTTCAGCCCGCCGAGGAGGGCCCGCCGCCAGGCGAGGAGGGCGGCGCAAAGCTCATGATCGCCGAGGGCGTCCTCGCCGACCCCGCGCCCGAGGCGATCTTTGGGCTGCACGTGATGCCGATCGCCGAGGCGGGTTTTGTCGGTCTGCGGCCCGGCGGGTTGATGGCGGCCGGCGACCGCTTTACAATCACGATCCACGGCCGCATGACCCATGGCTCGGCGCCGCATGACGGGATCGACGCGGTCTACGTGGGATCGCAGGTGGTGGCCGCGCTGCAGGCGCTGGCCTCGCGCGAAATCGATGCCAGAAAGTCGCTCGTGGTTTCGGTCGGCACGTTCAATGGCGGTAGGCGCTGGAACATCATCGCCGGCGAGGCGGTGCTCACCGGCACCGTGCGCACCCTCGACGCCGAGACCTGGGCAGAGATTCCCGAGCGCTTCGAACGCATCGTGGCTGGGATCTGCGACGCCAACCGCGCGACCTACGACCTCGAGTACCAGCGCATCGCACCGGTGGTGGACAACGACGCCGCGCTGACCGCCTTTGCCGTTCAATCGCTGTCGCGCAGCTTGGGCGCGGAGTACGTGCTCGAGGTGCCGCCAATCATGGCGGCGGAGGACTTCGCCTACTTCCAGCAGATGGTGCCCGGGGTGTATTTCTTCCTCGGGGTCGCCAACGCCGCCGAGGGCTGGACCGACTACGTCCACACCCCGACCTTCCGCCCCGACGAAGCGGCCATCGTCACCGGGGTGACGGCTGCAGCCTCGCTGCTGGCGGATTTCACGGCAGCGGATTGAAGACCCGGGTCGCCATCGTCGGCGGCGGCATCACCGGTCTTGCCGCCGCCGCCTGGCTCGAGCATGATCACCGAATCGATGATTTCCTGGTCATCGAGTCGTCGAGCAGGCCCGGCGGCAAGATCCGTTCCGAGATCGATGCCGGCTACACCGTCGAGTGGGGGCCCCAGGGATTCCTGGACAACGCTCCCGACACCCTCGAGCTGGCCCGCATTCAGGGTCTCGGAGACGCCCTGGTACAGGCCGACGAAGGGGCGGCCGACCGTTTCATCCTCCGTGGTGGAAAACTGCGCCGGGTCGCCACCTCGCCGCTCGCCTTCATGCTCTCGGACATCCTGCCCCTTGGCGGCCGCCTGCGGCTGCTCGCCGAACCCTTCGCCCGTACCCGCCCCGACCACGACGAGACGGTCTTCGACTTCGCCCGCCGCCGCATCGGACGGCGCGCAGCCGAGGTTCTGGTGGACGCCATGGTGACCGGGGTGTTCGCCGGCGACTCACGAGAGCTGTCGCTCACCGCCACCTTCCCCAAGATGGCGGCGATGGAGGCCGAGCACGGTTCGCTGACCCGAGCCATGATCGCCAAGATGCGCACGGCACGACGTGACGGCGCACAATCGGGCGGACCCTCGGGACCGGGCGGAACACTGACCAGCTTCTCGGGCGGCATGGCCCGCCTTCCCGACAGCCTGGCCGAGGGCCTCGGAAATCGGCTCCTGCTGGGGCGAGCCGTCCAGGAGCTCCGGGTCGACGGCGAAAGCTTTATCCTGACCACCGAGGCGGGGGACATCGAGGCGCGCGCGGTCCTCCTGACCCTGCCCGCAGAGCGCGCCGCGGGTCTGCTCGAGGATACCGCGCCCGCGGCCGTGAAGCCCCTGTTGGAGATCCCGACCGCCCCGATCGCGGTGGTCATGCTGGCGTACGACGCCGACGCGTTCGAGCGTCCCGTTCGAGGTTTCGGCTTCCTGGTGCCGCGCGGCGAGGCGCCGGGCCTGCTCGGCACCCTCTACTGCCATGACATATTCCCCGGCCAGGCGCCGCCGGGATCGCTCTTCCTCCGCGCCATGGTTGGCGGTGCTCGTTCGCCCGCGGCCGCCGCCCTCGACGACGACGAGCTGACCGCCCTGGTGCGGGGCGCGCTGGAGCGCATCCTCGGCGCCGACCCCGAACCCAATCGGGTGTGGATCGTGCGCTGGGAGAAGGGTATCTCGCAGTATACCGTCGGCCATCTCGACCGCGTGGCCGCCGCCGAGGAGGCAGCCGGCAACGCCGGCATCGAGCTCGCCGGCTCGCCCTACCGGGGGGTCAGCGTCAATGACTGCATCAAACAGGCGAGGGCGGCAGCGACGCGAGTCGCGAGGCGCCTCCGTCGCTGAATTCTCAATTTTGAATTCTTAATTCTCAATTATCGCCGCCTCCCGGAGTATCGCGGCGGGCTGGAAAAATTCAAAATTAAGAATTGAGAATTGAGAATTGAGAATTGAGAACTGTGATCAATGCGAAGCGTTGATCACCACTGCGGCAACGGCGAGCCACACGACTACACAGATGAGCAGCGGACGGTCGGTGAGGAGGGCGCGGGTGGGGCTGCCTCCGAGCTCGTGCTTGTGGAGCAGGTAGAGATAGCGGAAGAGGCCGTAGAGAACGATCGGCACAGTCGCCATCAGCCCCTCCGAACCGACCTTGGCGACGGTGTCGGGGGCCACTGTATAGAGGGCGTAGGCGAGAACCGTCGCGCCGAGGACGACGCTGATTGCCTGGTCGACCATGGGCAGGGTGTACTGACCGAGGACCACGCGGTGGTTTCCGGCCTCCTCGCCAAGCAGCGCAAGCTCGGAGCGGCGCTTACCGAGCGCCAGGTAAAGGGCCAGCAGATAGGCGACGAGGAGGATCCAGCGTGACACCGGCACGTCGATGGCGACCGCACCGCCGACAACGCGGAGCACGAATCCCGCCGCCACCACCAGCACGTCGACGAAAACCGCCCGCTTGAGCACCGCCGAGTACAGGAGCACCAGCGCGACGTAGGCGATGAGCACTGTCGGGAACCAGCCACCGATCGCCACCGCGATGGCGATCGCGATGCACAGCAGCACCGCCGCGACGACGATGGCCAGAGGCGCCGAGACCACTCCCGAGGCGATGGGTCGCCGGCTCTTCTCCGGATGCGCCCGGTCAGCCTCGCGGTCGATGACGTCGTTGACCAGGTAGGTGGCGGACGAGGCCGCACAGAATGCGACCACCGCAGCCAGGCTCCGCGCCCAGGCCACAGGATCATGCACCAGCCCCGAGAATACGATCGGCGCGAGCACGAAACCGTTCTTGAGCCACTGTTCGGGCCGCATGCTGCGGATGATGGCGAGAGGCTTTTCGGTCACCGTTCCATTCTACTTGTCCCGGCGTAGCCCCAGGGGCGAAGCCGGATCCCGTGCGCGGTTTGCGACCGCACCACAAAGCGTCCCGGAACTCTTGTGATTGGCAGGCGGGACGCCTGCCCCACAAGGCCAACCCGGAACCCTTGTGGTTTGCAGGTGGGACGTCTGCCCCACAAGGCCGTCCCGGAACCGTTGTGGGGCAGGCGTCTCGCCTGCCGAGCGGAAGGGCGGCAAACCCGAAATCCGTTCCTCCTGCTACGATGCGTATTGCGGAGGCCTGACATGCCAAAATTCCGTTCCCTCCTTGTCCTTTTCCTCTGCCTGCCGTTGCTTGCCTGCTTCGAGGAGCCGATTCGCGAGCACCTCCATCTTGCCCTGCGTGGTGACGGCCCGGTGGTCGTCACGGTCGTGCAGGAGGTGACGCCCTCGAATCGCACCACCGACGACAACCCCGTGCTCACCGACCGCCTCGAAGAATCGCGCGACGCCATCGACCACGGTCTCGATCCGTGGAGCCAGCGCTTCGCCCTCCTCGAGCCGCTGGCCGAGCACGTCAGCGTTGAACGCGTCGACGGCGAGCTCCGGCGTTCAATCCACAGCGCGGTCCTACCCTCGTTTGACGAAGTGCTGCGGATGGTCGAGGCCGATGGGCTCACCGGAAGCCTCGCGGTCGTCGACGGCACAGCGGCGCTCGAGCTCTTCCCCACCGGCGGGTCGCGCGCGACCTACACCCAGAGGCAGGACGCCGACCGCCTCCTCAGCGAGTGGTCGGTGGCGCTGGCCGCCTACTTCGAGGTCGTCGTCGATCTCTATGCTCATCTCGACGAGCGACCCGATCGGGCCGTCCCGTGCTTCGCCCACGTCTTCGACAAGGACGAGGGCCCAGGAAGCACCGGAGAACTCGAGCCGGTCGAGGAAGAGATGGTCGCCCGGGTCGAGGACGCCATGGACGAGGTCGCCTTCGCCCTCATGGTGGACGACGGCGAGGCGTTCTCGCTCAACGAGCTCACACGCCTCGTCTACGATCCCTTCCCGGCCCGGCTGACGATCACGGTCGAGGGGCGGGTCCTGGAGACCGAGGGTTTTTCGGCCGGCGCCGACTACTTCGAACGACCCCCGGTGGACGCATGGAACGCTCTCCGATCCCTCGAGGGGCGTTGGATATCGCCCGATCTCGTGACCGCGGCCGCTGCCCCGGTGTCCGAGGACCGTCAGCCGGACCCGGATGTCCTCGCCTTCGCTTCGAGGCCGCGTCGCTATTTCCGACCGCCGGACGCGGCCGAGGTGGAGTCGGCGATCGTTGCCGGGCTGGTCCCCGAGGAGATGTTGCGACTGGTCTGGCGGCCGCCGCCGGCCGCCGCCGCGGCGGACGAGGAATCGGTGGACTGGTTGGCGGTGATGGCGAAGGACGAGGAATCGGTGGACTGGTTGGCGGTGATGGCGAAGGCCGAGACCTCGGTCCCCGACTGATCGGCGGTCTTCGTCCCCAGAGCCCGCAGCTTGTGGAAGGCGAAGGCGGCCACCCACAGCAGCGAGCTCGCGACGTGGATCCAGATCCAGGTCTGCCGCCACCCTGGATCAACGGCCACCTGGAGGAGATACCCGGAGGCCACCATCGGCAGGAAGAGCGCCATCAACCCGAGACCGGAGGCGCGCACGCGGTGGCCGTTCTGGAGCTTGCCGAGCACGTGTACGCTCCAGATCAGACCGATTGCGAAGACCAGGAGCGGCGCCGCCAGCACGTGCAGGTGTTGCACGAGGGGCTGCCAGGGGTGGTTGACCACCGCCCACTCGTCGGCCGGTGCGACCAGGTAGCGCATCCAGGCGTAGACCAGGCCGGTGCCGGCGACAGCCAGGTTGGCAAGATGGAGAAACACCGTTTGACCTCGACTCACTGCGACCCCTCTTCCGCCACCACCGCGTGGAGCGCGAGGACCCGGCGCACCGCCTCGGTCGTGGCGCGAGCGGTGAGGGTAGCGCCCGTCACCGGCCGGATATCGCGTTTGAGGGCGAGATCGTCATCGAGCTTCTGTCCCTCGTACTGCTCGTACCACCCCTTGCGGGGCATGTACTCCAACGGCTCCCGGAAGGTCACGACCTCGACCCGCCGCACCGTGCCGTCCGCGTCGAGCACGACCATCACCGTCTCCGGCAGGGTGCGCACGCGATGGGTGTCGAGGTATGCCCACCCGCGCACGGCGCCATCACCTCCCGACGCCACATAGCGGGTGGCGAGAGAGCTCGACACCTCGGCGCCACTGTCCTCGGCGACCCGGTTCCGCTGTTCGTCGCTCAGAAAGAGCGTCTGCCGCTCGATGGCCGCGTCCGGAAAGGCCAGCTCCAGCGCCTCCTCGACGGTGATCAGGACCGTGGCCCACGCGGCACCAGACGCCAGGAGCGCCACGCACGCCACGATCCAACGGATCAATCGGTTTAGCCTCATCGTCTCCTCAAAAGATGTAGCCCATCGAAAGGTTGAACTGGTTGACCCCGGTCTCCGCCTCATTGCCGAGGCTCTGGTACTCGGCCTTGAAGATCAGCTGCTGGATCGGTTGGTAGGCGAGTCCGAGGGTGAAGATCTCCTGGTCGTTGGCCGGGTCGGCCGACCAGCCCTCGGGCACCTTCTCCTGGGTGTTGATCTGCTCCCAGCGCAGATAGGGCGTGAGCGAGCTCTTGCCGCGCCCCGCCAGCACATCGTATCCGGCCTGCAGATAACCCCCATCGAGGGTCTCGCCCACGGATTGATCCCCGACATAACCGAGGGCCTGGTTGAGACGGGCGACGTCGTCGAGCTCGGCGCGGGCCCACAGACCGCGCAGCTCGAGGCCGCGGTAGCGGTACTCCACGTGGAGATCGAAGATCGAGGTCCCGACCGGGATCGAGTCTCCGTCGAGGTCCTCGAGATCCTGACCGGAATCGCCGAAGTAGCCCGCAAGACCGGCCGTCAGCCCCGGCACGGCGGTGTAATCGAGGCGGCCGACCCAGGCGAAATCCTCGGCCTTGGCCTTGGCCCCCTTCTGACGGCCCCCGCGCAGCCCCCCGGCCGAAAACCCCGAGGCGTCGAGACCGTTGACCACATAGGTGCGGTAGTTGAAGCCGCCCAGCGCGCCGTAGGCGCCGATGCCGTTCTCTCGCCAGGTGGTGGGGATGATCCGGCGCTCGGTCTGCGGACGAACGGCGCCGAGGTAAACCGTCGGCTCGTGGAGCTCGTTGATCCAACCCATGGGTAGAAGCACGAGACCGGCGCGCAGGTTGAGCTGCTTGCGGTAGAGATAGTCGAGGAAGGCGAACTCGACCGCCACCGAACCACCCTCCGAGGTCGAGGCGTGCTCGTACTCGATCTCCGAGTTGAAGACCCAGCTGTCCGAGAACTTGTAACCGAAGTAGAAAACCGCCCGCAGAAAATCGAAGCGGTTGGTCTTATCAGCGGACAGACCGTCCTCGCGCTCGTTGTCGAAGAGCTCGAGCAGGGCCTCGCCGTACCCGCCGATGGAAACCCCCTGGTCCTTTGCGTAGACCTTCGACGCCGCCGGCCCGAGCCCCGAGTACTCGCCGTCACGGCTCACCATCACCGATGCCTCCCCGACCTTCAGGTTCTCGACCTCCTCGGCGAGGATCCCGAGACGCCGCTCGATCTCGGTGAGCCGCTGCTCGGCCAGCCCCGCCGCACGCAGCTCCTCAATCGCCGCCCGCAGCTCGGCAACCTCTCGCTCGAGCTCGCGCAGCCTTTCGTCGTCGGGCGTCGCGCCCACGACCGGAGCACTCATCCAACACATGACACACATAATACTGAGAACCAGTCCACTTCTCATCCATTTTCGACCAAACATGCCTTTATCTCCCCGGAGCGCCAACGCCCCGTTCGTCGATTTACTTGGTTGTGTTGGGTGACTCCCGTTGCAGATACGAGATGGTTCCCTCGGATACGACCAGCCGGCCGCGAAGACCCACCGTCGCGGTGAGCTTCGTCGTCACCCCTCGGCTTTCGGCAAAAACGGCCTCGATTCCCGTTTCTTCGCGCAACCACTCGGCGCCCCGGTGCGGGCCCATGACATAGAGAGCCGTCGCCAGACAGTCCGCCGTCACCGGGTCCGACGCCACCACCGTGACCGCACCCCAGCTCGGCGCCGGACGCCCGCTCAGAGGGTCGAGCAGATGCCCGAGCTCGACGCCGTCCACCACCAACCCGCGCTCGGAGTTGCCCGAGGTGGCGATCGATCCCGAGTCCAAAGAAATCCGGGCAACGCCCTTGCTGCGCTGCCGCGGATCGGCGATCTCCACCCATCGATCCCCACAGCCGCCGGTCACCTGGACCTGGCCACCGAAGTTCATCACTACGCAGGACGCACCCTCCGCCAGCGCCGCCGCGGCGGCCTCGCGGAGGGCGACACCTTTGGCGAAACCCCCCTCCTCGATACCGAAACCGGCGGTGGCGCGGGAGCCGACTCCCAATCCGAGGACGAGATGATCGAGACCGGCCGCTGCGCGGGCCACCGCCAGCTCGGAATCGGTCGGCGTTCTCCCCCACCCCCGGAGATCCCACGCTGCAACGAGACTGGCGATACCCGGGTCGAAGGCGCCGCCGGTCGCCGACCACCAGCGGCGCACCTCACGCAGGTCCGCCTCGAGCTCTGGGGAGAGGCTGACCTCGATCCCGGAAGCGGATTGGTTGAACCGGCTCAGCTCCGAGCCCTCGCGCCAGGTGGAAAGCCGGCGCTCGACCGCATCGACCGCGTCGAGGAGGGATTGTGAGGCGGCGAGAGCCGTCCCCCGGTCCCGGGCCGAGACCGTCATCTCGAGCACGGTCCCCATGATCGCGATCTGCCGCGAGAGCTCGATTTCACTCGCACCAGCTCCGGTGGTGATGATCGCAGCCATCACCAGGACCAAGCACAACCATCCCGGCCGGGAGCGATGGGGAGCACGGGATAACACAGGGGCCTCATACCGACGCATAAGACATTGAATAATAAGGACTTCAGGTGATCTTGTCAAATTCATGAAAGGAGGTTTGAGGCGCTTCCCGCTCTCAAGACCATCGCGCTCGAATGGACCAGGAATCGATTCTGATAGAGTCTCGGACGCGACAACACGCGGAGGAGAAAGCCCGTGGCTGAAGAATCGGATTCCGTGATTCCCCCCAAGAAGGACATCGCCGAACGCGCACATATCGGTTCGCTCGACGAATACCAGCGACTCTACCGGCAGTCGCTTGACGAGCCCGAGAGCTTCTGGAGCAAGCAGGCCGAGCGCCTCACCTGGTTCCACCCCTGGAACACGGTCTTTGACCACGATTACGAAAACGTGGATTTTGGGTGGTACCTCGGCGGCCGCCTCAACGCCTGTTACAACTGCGTCGACCGCCACCTCCAAGAGCGCGGCGACCAGGACGCCATCATCTGGGTCAAGGACGAGCCGGGTGAGTACGAGCACATCACCTACCGCCAGCTCAAGCACGAGGTGAGCCGGGTCGCCAACGTTCTCCGCTTCCACGGGGTGCGGCGCGGCGACCGGGTGTGCATCTACATGCCCATGATCCCGGAGCTCGCCTACACGATGCTCGCCTGCGCCCGCATCGGCGCGGTCCACTCGATCGTCTTCGGCGGCTTCAGCGCGGAGTCGATCCGCGACCGCATCCTCGATGCCGGGGCCAAGGTGGTGGTAACCGCCAACGAGGGTCGGCGCGGCGGCCGCACTCTCCACCTCAAGGAGACCGTCGACCACGCGGTCGAAGGCCTCGACCTGGTGGAGACGGTACTCGTGGCCCGCCGCACCGACGCCGAGGTGGAGATGAAACCGGGCCGCGACCACTGGCTCGACGAGGAGTGCCGCCGCCAGCGTTCCACCTGCACCTACGAGTGGATGGGGTCGGAGGACCCGCTCTTCATCCTCTACACCTC
>SDBS01000776.1_pt1 | contig 31756 bp, 27 predicted proteins | sample 2277091 | NCBI WGS metagenome assembly SDBS01 (sample SAMN10404972, study PRJNA504765) | marine sediment metagenome | isolation source: marine sediment core GS10_PC15, 163 cmbsf | place: Arctic Ocean: Southern Knipovich Ridge | collected 2010 | reverse complement strand
TATTCCTGAATTACTGGGTTATCGATATAATTTATAAAAAAATCTAATTCCTTCCTATTATTTATTTTATAAGTATTTATACTTGCAGAACCACTACATGGTTTAATAAATAATGGGTAATTTAATTTTTCTATCTTATCAACTTGACGATATGAAAAAGTTTCAACTGTCGGTATATTATTTTCTTTAAAAAACTGGAAAGTTTTTAATTTATCACTACAAATCTCTATTACTTTAGTATCTGATATAGCAATTCTAATCCCATTTTTTTCAAAATTTTCCTTGTTTTGGGACAATATTAAAAGTTCTGTATCAATAGTTGGAATAATTAATTTTACATTTTCTTCCTTACAAATATTCAATAAAACATTAATATAATTTGGATCTGAAATCCTTGGCACATTATAATATTTATCGGATAAATACAATGCGGCCGCTAAAGGGCTGGCATCAACAGATACAATCTTTCCCTCAATCCCTTTCATTCCCTCAATAGTCTTTTTAAAGCATCTAACCAACGCCCCGCGCCTACCTGCACTGGTTATTAAAATATTAACTTCTATTTCTTTCATCTTTCTTGCTCCCTACTTATCCGAATAATCCCAATTAATACCATCTTTCCCATAAATCCCCTCTCTTGTAAAAATAACTACCCAGATAGTTCTTAATAATATCTTTAAATCTAACCATAATGACCAGTGATCAATATACCAGATATCTAATTTTATCCGCTCAGGCCAGGGCAGAATATTTCTGCCATTAACCAAAGCCCAACCGGTAATCCCCGGTTTAATCTCCAACCTCCGCCTTTCTTGTTCAGAATACTTCTCCACTTGATGAGGCAATGCCGGCCTCGGCCCTACCATACTCATCTCACCTTTGAATACATTAATTAACTGAGGTAACTCATCTATCCCCCATCTTAAATGTTTTCCTACCCGAGTTATTCTGCTATCATCTTTTGCTATCTCATACCCCAAACCAATCTTTTCTGCGTTATCTACCATCGTCCGGAGCTTATATGCTTTAAATATTTTCCCATCCTTGCCTACCCTTTCCTGGGCAAAAAACACCGGTCCTTTAGAACCAAGCTTGATTAATATTCCTATTATAACAAAAATAGGAAACAATATAATCAATCCAATCCCACTTACCAACACATCAATTATTCTTTTTGAAATATTTGTTTTATTTTTTTTCATATTCTTCTTTCAAATTAAAAAACATTAAAGACGCCTTTACAATTACACTTAATATAAATTAATTATTATGAAACAACTTCAACTTATCTACCAATATTTCCCCATACTTTTCAATATTTTTCTTAGTATAATAACTCTTTACTGCTTTTCTCGCATTCTCTTTACAGTTTTTCAAAAATATAGAATCCTCATAAAATCTTTTTATAGCAGAAACAAATCCTTCTACATCTCCAGGTTCAACTGAAATGCCACATTGGTGCTTGCCAATAATAGTTTTCAATTCATTATTACCTGAACTTATACATAACAATGCAGACCCACCAGCCATTGCATAATACACTTTGCCGGGAACTGATAATCCTTCCACCCCTTTAGACAGCGTAATTACTGCAACATCCCCGGTAGTTAAGGAATATGGCAACACATTTTCAGCTTGAAAAGGTAAAAGCAATATATTTGAAAGCTTCTCCTGATCAATAAATTTCTCTATATAAGCCCTCTTATATCCATCCCCTATTATAAGAAATTGGATATCATTAAAATCGCCTAATTCTTTTACAGCCGTTAAAATTGTTTCTAAATCATGGGTAGCTCCTAAGTTACCAGAATAAAGAACGGTAAATTTATTAACCTGCCCATATTTTTGTGCAAACCAATTTTTTTCTTTAGATAAAGGCTTTATAAAATTATGATCAACCCAATTAGGAATTACAGCAACACGCCCCAACCGTGTACGATTAGCCTTGAACATGCCTGCTAATTCAATTGCCATGTCATCTCCTATAGTAAATATTGCTTCTGAATTTTGCCATGCAACTTTATTGAACCAACGCCACATCCGAACCAAAGGTCCTCGTCTTGACATTTTTTCCAAATAAATAGCCAGGTCAGGATAAATATCATATATCAATACAACATAGGGCTGTCCTCTTAACTTTTTCATTAAATAGCCTATCAAAGGAAGAAAAGGAGGATTAGATACAATAAAGATTAAAGTTGAACTTGGTTGTTTTAACACACTCCAAAAAACAAACCAAAAATATTTAAACCAATCTAATAAACGAAAATAATAATTACCCCTATGATACTCAGGCGCTTTAATTATTTTTAAATTAGAAGTGCTTTCAATTTCATTAGATTTATCACTTCCCGTATACAAAATGCACTGACCACCAATACTATCAGCTAATCCTTCTGCTAATTCCTGAAAAAGTCTTCCCGTTACTTGATTTAAAAATATTATTTGCGGTTCATTTTCATTCTTTTTCATGCCTATTTTATTACCTCTAATGCTTTGGGAAGTTCGTTAATAAAATCATAAAACCCTGATCCTAATTTTTTAAACATCGGGTTCGAATTTTCTTCTACCCTCAAACTTAATTCTTCTAATAAAAATATAGCTAGGATAAAACGCTTACGCCGCAAATTCATCTTGCCACCATCAGGCCATTTACACAATATTGGTTCTGCCCATATTCTATCGTCTTTTAGTAAATTTTTTAATCTCTTGGCCATTCCATAAGGAAATCGCGATTTTAATAAATATACTAATCCATCATATTCCGTCTGCCTCCGGCACGAGTATTCCCAATCAATCAGCCAATAATTATCATTATTTATAATTATATTGGCCGGTTGGAAATCCCCATGTGCAATAACAGTATTTATTTTTTTTATATAATTTCGCGATAATTCTACAATAAGGCTGCGCACCTTATCTAAATAATCTAATAATCTTGCTTGTCCTCCCTCTATCAAAAGATGGTTTGAGATAATATTTGATTCAATAGATTCTGACAGTCTTCCTACATAGTTTTCCACTTCAATTTCCTCTCTGGTATGTTCTCCAAGAATCTGAAGTGCTTTAATGCATTCTCCAAGAACAAAACGGCTCCTTTTACTTTCTTTTAACCTATTAATAGGTGTACCAATAACATATTCCTCAGCATACCATTTAATATTAGATGAAACTTCTTCTAAAATAAAAGGAACTGGGAGTTTTAGCTTATGAACCAATCTACGCACCTTAAGTTCACGTTCAAAAAAATTAGAATCAAACCCTTTCTTTAAAATAATAAAACATTTTTTTCTTTTATAATCTAAAAGTCTCAACTTATGATTTCCACCTACAATGAGTAAATCTTTTGCATCAGGAACTACTGGTGAAACTTTTATATTTATTTTTGCTAAATATTTTCCCCATACCCTATGGGCAGCAGTTTTAACATACAGATACTGAAACGGCTTTCGCCACCAAACCGAAGTATAACTGAATTCTCTTGTAATCGGCTCAAAAACCTTCCTCTCAGCACCAGGAACAAATATGGCATTCAATTGCGGATTGCACTTCCATATTTGAGTTTCACCTTTAAATACAGCTATTTTTTTATCCGAATCACCTTGATACCATTTGACTTTATAATCCTGCTCAAAATAATCACTAAAAAAGGCGGACATGGTTTCCTCAAAAATACTACTAAAAGGTTCTCGTTCCAATAACAGAGATATTTTCATAATAATTAATAATCCCTCTTTAATATATATCTAACTTAATAAATTATCTACTATCTGTTTTATTTCAAAAGTTAATTCTTCTTTAGATTTTAACCCATCGAGAACGATCCAATTTTTATCACCTAATAACTCTTTATACATACCCAACCGTTTAGCAAGAATTTCAGGAGAATCAGGGAATGGCTCATCTTTTTGTCCAGAACGTTTTATCGCTTCTTCTACAGGAATAAGCATCAAAAAAGAGATATCAGGCCGGGGAGAGGTCCATAGTAATAATTTATATAAAGACCATCGCTCAACATTTTGATTCGTAAAATTGATTTTAAAATCTATGAGAGTATCTATCAAATAACGGTCGCAAATAACTATTTTACCGAACCACAACCAAAAGCGTATTTGAAAAGCGTATACCCGCAATAGGTCTAATAGGGCAATTATCAACCAAAATTTCTGTACTCTTTTAGAACGTATAACCCGTTCACGTTTCTCATTTCGTCCCGGTGGAGGCACACGCCCCCCCATTAATTTTCTTAATAAATTCTTTAAACCATTAAATAGACTGGTATATCCACCTCGAGTCCATATAAACTTTGGCAACCGCCCTTTACTACAAAGATAATCCACCAAAATTTCTATTTGTGTAGATTTCCCCGCTCCATCCAGTCCACTAAAGACAATTAATTTTCCTTTCAATTAACCTCTCCCAATATCTACTCAATATTAAAATATTCTCCGAAATAATAAATCTTTCAATCTGTCTATATAATAGGCAGGTAAAAGTAAATTATTTTTGAACCCATACCTTTCCTTCATCCATTTTTTCTCAGGAAATACAGCTTTCCACAAACCATTAAAATCATCGTAAAGTAAAATATTAAAAAGAATGTACCTTGACTTTCCGAATTTTCTTTCATCAGGATTAAAAAGACCGGCTTTCTTTAACCAGCCACTAATTAATTTCATTTTCCAAGCAGGCGGTTTAAGTCGAACTAATACTTCATCGGGTATAGGGGTACCAAAAAGGGTTTTAGGAATAGCTAATGAAAAATAGACAGCGGTCTTTACTTGAAGGCCTAAAACATGTTTTAAGAAAACATTCCAATCTATTGACTGATACCGTACAATACGATCCACATCAGTATGCAAACGCATTCCCGGTGCCCGCACATAAGAATGCTTGGCTGTATGTAAAGCAACTTGAAGTAGATTATCCTCAGGTGAAAGTATGCGTACGCTTGTACCAGATAGAAGTACTGAACGCTTCATCAAATCCTCAGTAGAAGGTTCTTGTTCAGGACGTATCCAACGTCCTGCTACTGTACGCCATTGAAGTTCAAACCATAGTTTATTTCCGTTGGTTAAAATCTTCCAATATTCAGCCCCTCCGTTTTCCTCGGCTGCCTTAATATCGGGCTCTTCCAAAGAACTGCGAAATTCAAAATGATAATCGTGATTCAGCAACACTTGATGTGCTTTCTGAAAATATTTTTTCTCCACCAACACATCTAAATCTCCCATAGGACAACAACCCGGACAAGGATATATGCCTCTGGCAATACCACCGTTCTTAAGAACAATTAGGGGAATATCCTTATCAGTTAATTTATCAGCAATATAATCTAATTCGGCCAAATAGGCAGAGATCCGATTAAAATTCTCATCGTGTGCCTTCACCCAATGAGTGGGAACATTATCACGACCTAAAGTATTTATCAAAGTATGGGCAACAATGGATTCTACACGATTCTTTTTAGCCATCTCCCAAAATACTTTATCGCCGATTTTTTTATAATCATTAGTTATCTCATCAAGTTTTATTCCTGCAATAGCTTTACACAAACTTATATATTTAAAGTCGCTTGAATCTAAAAATATAATTAAAATTCAACTCCTTTTCTTGAGTACCTCTCTGTATATATTAAAAAGATTATCTATATTTTTTTCCATTGAAATTTTTTTTACGACAAAATTTCTTCCTTTTGTTCCCATTTCTTGAATTCTTCTTGGTGATTTTAAAAGTTCTCTAATAACTAAAACAAAATTCTCTGATAGCTCAGAAGGATCTACGATTATTCCTCCCCCGCTTTGTTCAATTATTTCCGGTAGAGAACCAATCTTTGACACTATCACAGGAGTGCTACAGGCCATTGCCTCTATAACTACAAGAGATAAAGCTTCTGCAGATAATGAAGGTACTATAACACAAGCCGAGCTTGACATTATGTTAAATACTTTATCTGAATCTAACCTTCCAAATATTTTAACATTTTTATGTTTTCCGTCCTTGCAAAAATCTCTAAGCATCTGTAAATCAGGTCCATCACCAATAATATTTATAGGAATATCGGTTACTTGTTGAATAATATTTTTTAATATTTTTGCCCCTTTTGCAGGAGTCAGCCTTCCAACAAATGTTATTCCATTTCTGCCACAAGTTTCAATCTCTTTCATTATAATATTTTTTAATTCAATTCCATTATATTTTACAAGTATCTTTTCCTCCGGAAATCCTGCCTGTATATGTTTATCTCTGACAAAATTTGAAACAGCCAGAAAACGGTCGACTAAATTAAATAAAATACCTGATTTCACATATATTGCATTATTAATAGTCAGGGCAGCACTTGCAGCAAATGATTTTCTTGAACACTTTTTAATTATTCCTCTTAAAGCTCCTTTTTGAAGACATTCCCCACAATATGAATTATTGCTATACAATCCGCCTTCCACGCAAAACCAGCGGTAATTATGTAAAGTTTGCACAATGGGTATACCTTTTACTTTGCAAGCATAAAAAGAAGAAACCGATAATAGAGGAAGTATCGAGTGAAAATGGACAACATCCGGATTGTATTTACCAATTAGCTTTTTTATTTTGTAATATGAGGGGTAAGACCAAAAAAGATTTATGCCTGTAAATAATGTTCTAAAAGAAAAAATATTATCGAATTTATCATTTTTTTCTATATGACAATATACTTCTACTCCTCTTTCACGTAATGCCTTCGCTTCTTCATTGACTACCACTAATTCGCCGGAAGGAAAATCAGAACGCCCTGCATTATGTATTATTAATACCTTCATATTTTATTACCCTCTATTTAAATTTAACAATAGTTCTTTTTTGATGTAAAAATCTTTGCCAATAGCGAAATGTATTTAAGGCGATTATAAAAACATAAGAAGGCAAAACTGCATAAAACGGAACGTGTCTAATTAATAAATCCCACCATACTCGCAAAGCTTCCCCATTTTTTCTATTTACCAAATATCTCCAACATCCCTGAATAGCCCTGGAAAATGTTTCTGGAGTTTTCATCCCCGTGCTGTCAGTATATAATTTTACTTTAGCTTTAGGCACAACAAATATTGAAAACCCTGCTCTTTTGGCACGAAAAGAAAAATCTATATCTGCTCCGTATTGAGGAAATTTAATTTTATCATAAAAACCAATGCTTTTAAATATCTCTCTAGGTATAAGAACTCCCCTGCCATGTGCTTCATCTGTATGATAAGGTTTTTCGGGTAATTTATCTAACCTTACGCCACTCTTATATAAATATCTATTACACCATATTGGAAGCCAAGATTTTAGAGGTCCCCATCTGCTCCCTGCCCACCATACTATGTTAAAATTATCATAGAAAACTACAATGGATGCAGTAATAGCATTACCGTATAACTGAGAATTTTTTATAAGGTGCGAGATTGTATCTGGTAGAAGTAATGTATCGGGATTTAAAAGTAAAATATACTCACAGCCATTTTGAAGACAAAATTCTATCCCTTTATTCGTAGCACCAGCCCACCAAAGATTTCCATCTCCACGAATCCGCGAAATATCAGGATATTCTTGTAAAAGCATTTCCCGAGTTCCATCAGTACTTCCATCATCTACTACACATATTTGATATGAGTCCCAATTCGATTCAGATATATGATCTAAACATTCCTTAAGTTCTAATTTTTTATTATAAGTAGCAATGACAATTCCTACAGAATTTTTTTTCATAATTTTACTCCATAGTAACTCATTATGAATTATTTACATCAGGCTTAACAACATAAAGCAAAGCAACAGCGACGGGAAGAAGGGCAGCATTAATTAAGTTTCCCATTGACGGTATTAAAGAAGCCGGAAATGATGCAACTAAAGTACCTGCTACAACTGCTATAGCTAAAGAATAAATATTTTTAGAATTTGCGTTACTTAAAATTTTCTGTTTCCTTTTGGCAAATTGGAATAACCTGAGAAATATAAATACAAATAGTGTTAATCCTATTACGCCATACATCAAAAGCATTTCTACATAGACAGAATCCAACCTGTATCTACTAAAAACTGAACTAATTGTCCCTCCATCTACTCCAGATAATGTAGATGTAGATCTTAAAATAGCTTGTTCGCCTCCCCAAAGAATAGAATATGGATTAACACTAAAAGTATCTCGAAAAGCATTTGCCCATATATCTAAACGATTAGAAAATATTTTATTCAATTTTTCATAAGATTCTGGGTAATGAAGTAAAAAATTAGAATAAAAGATTATAAAGAAAAATAATATAATAAAAGATAAAATAACATATCCTGATGATTTAATATTTAATCTCTTTGCTACCATCAGAATTATTACAACCATTAAAAAAGCCAACCCTGTTCTGCTAGCCGTCAAATAAAGCGCTGTAACACCTACGATTGAAACAGATAAGGTAATAATCCGTTCAAAGCGATTTGAAGAGAGACTATACAAAAGCCAACCCATAAGAATAACCGATATAAGTATTGTAGCAACATATCCAGGATGCCGAAAACCAAAAATATGTCGGTTTTTAGTCATAAGAGCTGGCAATATCGGATTAAGTGTTATACCAACAGTATTTTCCCATATTGTCCCTACAAATAATACAAATGTCGTACACCAAAAAGTATATCTAAGAAATATAATAATTCGGCGAGTAGATGAAAGAAAAACAGGAGCCACTACAAATAATCCCCACCCCCACACAAAATACATTAAAGGTTGATATAAATTAGTTAAAGTACATCCTTTAATCATTACATTACTAATTGCATAACAACTAAACAACAATGAAAAAGTTGCGGCTGAAGATAATTTTACACTTTTTAGATATAATATACTACCTACAATAATTGCCAATACACCTGATAGATTCTTTAAATACCAAAAAATTTGTACATAAAAAGAAGGTAATAATTGAAGCATTGATAAACTTTGAAGCAAAGCCCAAAACACCCAGATTATTAAAACTATATAAAACCGAAGTCCTATATGTTCTTTGAAATTACTTTGTTGCTCAGAAATATTATATCTAATAGATGTCTCAATAGAATTTTTTTTCATACCACTCAATCGCCCTCTTTAACCCTTCTTTAAAATCCATCCTGGCCTTAAAGCCAAACTCTCGCTCTGCTCTACTCGTATCCAATTTCCTTCTTGGCTGACCATCTGGTTTGCTTCTATCCCAGATTATCTTCCCTTTAAATCCTGTAAGCCTACCAATTAACTCAGCTAAATCTTTAATAGATATCTCTAAATCAGTACCCAAATTTAAAGGTTCACTCTTATTGTATTTTTCTGTAGCCAGCAAAATTCCCTCTGCTGCATCTTCCACATACAAAAAACCTCTCGTTGGTTTACCTGTCCCCCAGCAAACTACTTCTTCTTTTCCCTCCTCTGTTGCCTCAATAAATTTCCTTATTAAAGCCGGAATAACATGGGAACTCTTGGGGTCAAAATTATCTCTCGGACCATATAAATTTAAAGGCAATAAAAAAATAGAGTTAAATCCATATTGGGCTCGATAGGCCTGGGACTGAACCAGCATCATCTTTTTAGCCAGTCCATAGGGGGCATTAGTCTCCTCGGGATAACCATTCCATAAATCCTCCTCTTTAAAAGGAACGGGAGTAAACTTAGGGTAAGCACAGATAGTCCCTAAGGCTACAAACTTACCTACTTTATACTGGCGGGCATATTCCATTAACATTGCCCCCATTACCAGATTATCATAATAAAACTTGCCCGGATTTTCCCGATTAGCTCCAATTCCTCCCACTACTGCCGCTAAATGAATCACGATATCACAGGGATAATCCTGATACAACTTGATGACATTTTTCTCTTTAGTTAAATCATAATCCTCAACCAGAGGGACAAATATATTATTACATCCTCGTTCTTTAAATTTTTCCACTACATAAGAACCTAAAAATCCGGCTCCCCCGGTAACAATAACTCTCTTATCTTCCCAAAAATCCATCTTTTACTCCTATCCCACAGTCAAATGATTCTCCGTCCAGCCAATCCCTTTTTGTTTCAAAATCTTCTTCCCTTCTCCCGGTGATTTCAATCCGATTAATTCCATATCACTATCTACCATTATCTTGACCAGTTCTTTAAAGGTTATCCTGGGACTCCAGTCTAACTCTTTTCTTGCCTTAGAAGAATCAGCTAGCAATAATTCTACCTCAGTAGGCCTAAAATACCTTGGGTCTATCTCCACATATTCCTTCCAATCTAATCCTGCATAATTAAAGACTTCTTCCAAAAATTCCTTAACCGAATGGGATTCTCCGGTACCGATAACATAATCCTTAGGACTTTCCTGTTGTAACATCAGCCACATCGCCTCTACAAAATCAGGGGCATAGCCCCAGTCTCTCTTGGCCTCTAAATTACCCAGATATATTTTCTTATCTTTACCCGCTATTATTCGGACTATCCCTCGGGTGATTTTTCTGGTTACAAAGGTCTCCCCCCTCCTCGAACTTTCATGATTAAAGAGTATCCCATTGCAGGCAAATAGATTATAACCTTCACGATAATTGGCAGCCATCCAATAGGCATAGACTTTAGCTGCCGCATAGGGGCTTCTCGGTCTAAAGGGGGTATCTTCATTTTGGGGGGCAGGGGCATCACCAAACATCTCACTACTTGATGCTTGATAATACCTGCATTTTAGTCCGCTTCTTCTTACTGCTTCTAATATCCTGGTAGTCCCTAAAGCGGTGATATCTCCGGTATATTCCGGTATATCAAAACTGACCCGTACATGGCTCTGTGCCCCCAAATGATAAATCTCATCAGGCTTAATATTATAGATAAGATTAGTAAGCTGACTCGAATCGCTCAAATCTCCATAATGTAAATGTAATTTTACCCCTCTTATATGAGGGTCTTTATAGATATGGTCTATCCTATTGGTATTAAAAGTACTAGCTCGTCTTATAAGACCATGAACTTCATATCCTTTGGATAGTAAAAATTCTGTTAGATAAGAACCGTCTTGACCAGTAATGCCGGTAATGAGCGCTTTTTTCATTGATATTCCCCTTTCTCTTTAAAAATTGGGTTAAATTTACACTAATTTAAACATTAATATTATTTTTGATATAAAAATAATATATTATCATATATATATTTATTTTTTATATTATGTTTTATTATCTCACTATTTCTATACTCATAAGCTTGATATCCATAATTATTAAGCAAGGATATGCATTCCAAACTATGTCTATCATCTAAGCCAAAATCACCAACTTCTATTGATATAATTGGGTGAAATTTCTTTATCGTATCTTTTGCACCTTGAAGTACTTCAAGCTCGGCATTCTCTGCATCAATTTTAATAAAATCAGGTTTGCATTTTTTTATTTTTATATATTTATCCAAAGTCACAGTTTTTACTTTAATGCTAGTTGGATTCAAATTTTTCAGAATTGACTCACTTAATCTTGCCTTTTTAAAAGTATTAAATGCAGAATATTTAAAACCATAATCATTAAATCTAATAAACGTTTCTTTGGAAAATACCGCACGATTATTTGTAATAACATTTTTCCTTTTAATATTTTGTATCAGCACTTCATATATATTTGGAGTTGGTTCAAATGAATGTACCATACCTTTTTCTCCAACAATATAAGATGCCAGCATTGTAAAATAACCAAAATGTGCACCAATATCAAAAAAAATCATCCCAGGCTTTAGATATTCTAAAATCATTTTTGTTAAGTTTTCTTCATGGAAACCATAACGATATATGCTTAAAGAAACTACTTCTGGGATAATCAAAAACATCTCCTCACCCCAAAAAGTCTTTGCTTTAACTTTGAAAGGTTTATCAAGCCATCGGCTGATAAGTTCTAATATCTTTGAATAAATCAATCTTACCGGAACCTTCTTCAATTTTTGAGCTCGTGTTGCTTTAAAAATATAAACTGCTCTTTTAAGTGATTCAATTAAATTAGTATCCATTTTACTATCTCTCCCGATCAATGTCTTATCTGTTTCATTGGAATTTCCTCTGTCAAAAGGCTATTATTTAATTTTTCTCTTGATGCTATAAATATCGCTCTAGTTAATATTTTTTTTGGCGGCGGAGTGATCCAATCTATAGGGAATTCTTCATGATTAGGTTGGGTTATTGGCATATACACAAAATCAAAATATTTCTTAAGTTGATTATATACCCATCTTCTTGTTGGCCTACAGCCAGAACCTGATAATGCTTGTGTTGGGTTTTTTGCGTCTTCAGTACAAAAATTAATTAAATTATCATCACCATAGGAAACACAAGTTTCCAAAAGGAGCAATCGCTTAGCGTATTTGGACATAAATTTTATAGCCTTAACTGGATTTTGGAGATGGTATAACAAACCATAACAATATACAATGTCAAATAATTCATTGAATTCTTCCGGAGGATGATCTAAATCTAAATGCAGAACTTTAATATTGGGATATCTTGAACGCAATATTTCTATATTTTCCTCTCTTGCATCACTGGTAACTATTTTACTGCCACGATCTATAAAGAAACTTGTGTGATCACCTATACCGGCTCCAACTTCAAGAACGGTAGATCTAGTAATGGGTAGCCCTAAACTCGCTAAATGTTCAAGTCTTCTTTGATTGTGACGTTGATAATGATATGAAAGAAAAGCGGTTTCGGGAGTAACTCTTAAATCCTTGGATACTCTAACAATATCCAATCCAATCACATTAAATGCTTTTTTAACAAGTCTTTTTGAGAGGTTTAATATTCGGTTCATTGATTCCATTTTTATATATAAGTACTCCTTTTTTCATTTAATTTTAATATAAATTATATTTAATTTCTCAGTCAATCTATTTATACATGTATTTATCATTTTTATAATAGCCTTCTATATTTCTATTTAATAATTCATAAGTAGCCCATTCCATTAAACGTCTTTTCATTGGATGAAACCATAAAGGGATAAAAATAATTATGCAAAATAAAAAAATAATTATTCCATTTAGTATAAATGTATCTAATTTATAGCTTAATGTATATCGAATTATATAAGAAAATAAAATACTAAACAAACAAGCTATAACAATTTTTTTACTTGCATTAGGTAATAATTCAGTTAAAGGGATTTTATATATTATATGATAGGATAAATAAATTATACTACTACCTAAAATTAGAGAGAATACCCACCCAATTACTACTCCTATACCATCATAAAATATTCCTAATAAAAACCCTACCCCAAAATTTAATAACCCTATTATTACATGACCTATTAAATTCCAGCGAAGTTCCCCAATGCCTAAATATGAGAAATAAGAGGGAACATTTAAAGTATTAAAAAACCAACCAATAGACAATAATATTGCAAAAATTACAAATGTTCTCTCATAATATCCAATCCATAATTGCGATATAATTGGTATACATATTAAAATTAATGAATATAAAGGTACTGCAAGATAAAAAATCAATTGATAAGAAATCAAATATACTGATTTTATCTTTTCAGGTGTTTTTTCCTTAAAGCCTGCAATCACCGGGACAAGTACTTGGTTAGCAGAAACAATAAGAGCACGAAATTGTTTTATCATTCTACTTGCCATTTCATAGTATCCTACTACAGATAGTCCACCAAATTTACTTAGAAGAGCTTTGGTAATCGGGTCATAAAACATTGTTGAAATAGAAATTATCTGGAAATTTATACTATAGCCAATTATTTCTATAAATAAATATTTATTCCATTTGTAAGGTAAAATGGGAAGTAATGGAAGAAGCTTTCTAAGTAAAAACCAACTGCTGAAAAGTATTATAATATTTGAAATAACGCTAGCATAAGCTACTCCAATCAAACCGTATCTTGGAGCAAATATAAAACATAAAATTAGATGAATAATTGCTCCACCCATTAAGAGAAAACTTCGGAGATCAATCCGCTGACATCCATCAAGACCTGCTTGAAATATACTGGTAACTACCATAGACCATAATGCTAAGAATGCATAAGGTAAAACTGATAAAGCAATTGGAAAAGATCCATCTGAAATAACTAATCTAAGGATTTCCTTAACTATAGGGTAGCCAATTAGTAAAAAAAATCCTACAAATATAGCAACAGAAAAAGCCGCAGTTTGAATTATATTAGAGACATTTTCATTTTCTCCGCGAGCGATGTATTTTGCTACAAATTTTACAATACTTGCTGAAATTCCAAAGTCTGCAATTTTAGTTACCGAGGTGGTTGCTAATACAACTGACCATATCCCTAACTGTTCTACACCTATTGTTATTAATAGAAATTTATATAATATAAACAATGTTCCGCCAATTATTATCACCTGTATTATAGACATAATTGCATTTATAAGTATCTTCCGTTTATCCAATTTTATCTCCTTGAATTCTAATTTTTTAAAGAACGAAAGAAAATTCCATCAAATTACAGAAGTCTTCCATTTTTTTTCACTGAATACTGGTAATATATCATATAATTCAAATCCTAAATTAACAATATAATCTAACATATTATGATAAAGTGATTGACCCTCATAAAGACGTGCTAATGATAATTCTATTTGCATACCTTTAATTTTGGGTAGTATCTTACTAGTGCCTTGTTAAATAACATATGTTTTCTTTTGCAATATTTTCAATAGTGAATTGTGGCGATTACTATTTCGCCATTTTAAATGTTCTTTGATATTTTGTTCAAGTTCTTTATGGTTTTCAGGATATGAACTTTTTAATACAAAATAACGGACTGATCCAAATTGGGTTTCAATTCTGTTCATCCATGATGCGTTAGTTGCTGTAAATATTAACCAAACACGGTTCCTGTGACACCACTTGAAAACTTCTTTTTTTCTTATGTGGTGAGAAATTGTCTAAAATGCGATTTTAAGATATAAACAACGATAAATACTAAAGCAAAACTAGAAAACAAAATGGAAAATACATTTCCAATGTACTCTTTAAGCTCGTCTTTATTTAATTTAAAAAGTTCACATTAATAGCCCCGTGCATACTCAAGCCCACAAATACTACCATTACTGCCAATAAAACATTAAATGTTGCCACAATACCATAATCAGTCGGGGTTAAATATCGAGTCATAATAGGTAAAAGAAAAAATAGTATAGCATTATTTAAAACATTAGTACCTGTATAAATAAAAGTATTTTTAAAGAGCTTATGATTAAAGATATATGAAGAACCATATAAATTCAATACACATTTTGCCTTTCTATTTAGCAATATTAATTCTATACATAATTAACTTTAAAATAGTATTAGGAATACACCCTTTTCATTATTATTTTCGTTAATTCGAAATCTGTTTTACTATCAATATCTATCGATTTATCTCTTGACATAATATATGCAAAAGTTTTTCACCAAAAAAACTTTTTTATTCTTTAGATAATCACAATATGCTAAAAAATTGCTTTACCTAAGGATGGTTTTTTAGGGTGAAATAAGATAACTTCTTTTTTGCCATTAATATTCCACATTTTAGGATAACTATAATATGTTATTCAAACTATAAAAAAACAAAATTAAATTTTATATATCTGTCATTACTTTTAAACAACGCTTTTCCTTTGTTTCCATATATATATTAACTTTTGTTTTATCGTGCATGTAAGTTTTAACATTACAGACATCCAAAATAAATAAGTGCCAGCATACTTCTTGTATCGCTTTGTGATTATTAAAAATCGTCTGCTTTTTTGTTCAATGCCCTGTGAGATTCTTTGTGATTGCATTCTGTAGATTAGTAGAGGTAAATCGTCTGTACACTTAATAATGTATTTTAATGCAATTCGTAACCACAAATCAGTATCTTCAATTGCAATTAAATTAGGATCAGTATCAAAAAGACCAACTTGACCCAAAACTCTCCTTCTAACCATTACACTGGAACATGCAATAAAAGACCTACGGTATAATGATTTAAATATATTTCCGCTTTTATATTTACCATTTTTCGGAAAGATTTTATTTGAAATTATATCTCCTTCAATTGTTTTAAATCTTGTGTAAAGCATCGATGTTTCATTAGAATCTTGAAAAACTTTTATCTGTTTTTCAAGTTTTTCTGGTAACCACATATCATCAGAATCTAAAAAGGCAATATATTCACCACGTGAATGTTTTATTCCGTAATTCCTGGAAGCTGCAATAACTCCATTATTCTTAAATTTTAAATATTTTACCCTATCATCTTTATACGATGCAACAATTTTTTCCGTATCATCCTTAGAATAATTGTCTATAATTATTAGTTCAAAATTCTTGTATGTTTGATTTAAAACAGAATCTATTGCATCACCTATGAATCGGTCGTGATTATAGGTAGGCATAATTACAGATACAAGTGGTTGCTTAGTATTAGTATCAACTTCCTTCATATAATAAATTCCTTACATAAATCCATAGTTTTATCAATTTCGTAAAACATATCACCTTTTAAAGTAAACCCTGTTCCTATAAGCTTTTCGATATCATATTTTACAGGTTTTGAAACGATTAAATTACTATCATTCTGTTTCGTCTTTATTTTTATTTCCTTTTTATATTTTAATCTATATATGTCTGATATTTTTTGAGCTACTTCTAAAACAGACATGGAGCAATTCCCGCCCAAATTATATAGACCATCCCTCCACCTATCAGGAATAATAACAACAAAATGGTGTACAGCTCTTGCCACATCATGCAATGAGATAAAATCTCTGTATTGCTTTCCCGATGATTTTAATAAAATCTTACCTCCAGTCACTACCTGCTTACAAAGGTCGTTAAATACTAAGGTCCACCTATTAACCTCTTTATGCATTGGATAACCATATCCATTTGATAACCTAAATATTAAAGTTTTCATTCCACAATAGTGTTTGAAATAATTTACAAAATCTTCAGCAGCTCGATGTGTTACCGCATAGGGATGAAAAGGCTTTGTAGGTGTTTCCTCTGTAATAATTGATTTTAAAACTTCCCCATACACGTGGGATGTAGAAAAATAAATAAAATTTTTTATACCCTTCTTATTTGCTAAATCTAAAAGCCTGTAAGTTCCTTTAGTATTTACTTCTAAAGCCAATTTCGGATTTTTCATCGAATCGATTTCGTTTAACGCTGCCAAATGTATAATAATATCAATATCTTTTCCCTTTAAACAATTAGCAATAGAAGATTCATCGAGAATATTCATCTCTAAAATAGTAAACTTTTCAGTCCACTTAGGTAACTTTCTATTTATATTTCTTGTTGTAAGAAATATATGAGTATGAGGTTCTTTTTCTTTAAGGAAATTTGCTACTCTTCCCCCAACATATCCTAATCCACCGGTAATTAATATATTCATCTATTTTTCAGCTCCCATTTATAAGGAATACGGTTGTCTAGTGGATTTAACCTTTCAATTTCATCAGATCTATGAGGAACACTTGCTAAATTAGCAACTATAGCCATTGTTGTTCCTATTCCTTTAAAACCATTCCATACCATAGGAGGTATTTTCACTAAACAATAATTATCCCAACCTAAAAATATTTCTTGCATCTCTCCCTTTGTCGATGAATTTTCTCTTTCATCGTATAGCACAAGTTTTATCATTCCGAAAACAACAGCATAGTTTAGTGTCATTTCCCTATGAAGATGCCACCCTTTGACAACACCCGGATATACAGTAGAAAAATATATTTCGCCAAATTTTTCAAAATTTGGGTCATCACTTCTCATCATATGCATAACAGTTCCTCGTTCATCCGAAATCTTCTTTAATGGTTTTATTAGTACTCCATCAATCATGGTTTCCTGCCTCCATAGTAAAATCTTTAAAAAATTCCTTATACCACTCAACTGTTTCCCTAAGTCCTTCTTCAAGCCCGTAAATAGGATTCCACTCTAACATTTCTTTTGCCTTGGCTGCTGAAAGGTATTGATGTTTTATTTCCCCTTTAACTTCATTTAATATTATTGGTTTCAAATCTTTTCTATCCATTATGCTCAAAATTTTATTCACTAATCCTATTACCGTTAATTGTATTTCATTGCTAAAATTAAACGCTTCACCAATAACTTTTTTTTCATCCATCTTTTCAGCTAAATATAGATAAGCATTAACCGCATCCAGAATATAAATATAGTCCCTAATAAATTTTCCATTACTTCTTATTACTGCTCTCTCATTCAAAATAACAGACCGAATAGTCCCTGGAATAATTCTATTGAAATTTAGGTCACCTCCACCAAAAAAATTACCACATCGGGTAACACAAACGGGTAGTTTATAAGTATTGTGATAAGTAAATGCGATTAAATCTGCACAGCTTTTTGAAACATCGTATGGATGAGAGCCTTTAAGAGATGCATTTTCGGTATATGGTAGGTCCCTATGCTCTCCATACGCTTTATCACTTGAGGCAATGATTATTTTTTTAACAGTTGAATTCTTTCGACAAGCTTCTAAGATATTCCAGGTGCCTTTTATATTGGTTTCAAAAGTAGATATTGGATTCCTGTTGGCAGTCCCTACTATAGTCTGTGCAGCTAAATGAAAAACTGTATCTATCTCATACTCATTAAGTATCCTCTCCAATAAAAAATAATCCTCAACTTCACCCCTAATAGTAGTTATCTTATTAATGGTGTTTTGTAATATCAAATTAGATTTGGGAACCCAATCTCTAATTAAACCAATAACATTTGCTCCATTTTCTACTAAGGTTTTTACAAGCCAAGAACCTAAAAGACCGGTGCAACCTGTCACAAATACATTTTTATTTTTCCAATATCTTTTAATTTTATTTACCATACTTTCCACGGCACATTACCCCCCTTCCACAAGTTATTAAGGTATTTATAATCTCTATAAGTATCCATGCACTGCCAAAAACCTTCATGTTGGAAAACTTTTAATTCTCCATCTGAAGCTAATTTTTCTAAAGGTTTCTTTTCCAAAATACAACTATCGTCATTATCAAGATAATTGAAAAATTCTCTATTAAAAACAAAATATCCACCATTAATTGAATTATTTTGATCTTTTGGTTTCTCTTTAAATGATACTACTTGATCTCCTTGAATTAAAAGTTCACCATATCTGGAAGGTGGGAACACCCCTGTCAATGTCCCTATTTTACCATGATTCTTGTGAAAATTTAATAACTTTTGAATATTTAAATCTGTTACACCATCGCCATAGGTTAACATAAAAGTATCCTCATTAATAAACGTTTCGATCCGTTTTATGCGGGCACCTGTCATTACATCTAATCCGGTATTTACTAAAGTAACTTTCCACTCTGTTTCTGAATGCTTAGAATACATTTTTATATTTTTAGATCCGAGCTCAATTGTAAAGTTGTTAGATAATATTTCATAATTATAAAAATATTCCTTTATTGTTTCACCTTGATAACCGAGACATAGGATAAACTCATTGAAGCCATAATAAGCATATGTTTTCATTATATGCCAAAGAATGGGCATGCCCCCGATTTCAACCATTGGCTTCGGTTTCAATTCTGTTTGTTCTCTTAATCGAGTCCCAAAACCACCACACAATATTACTACTTTCATATTCGTTTTTCCCTCCATCACTGTAATCGTAAAAATTTTCGTACACTTTCCCTTGTTACAGGTTCAAAATACATACCTCTAATCTCTTTACCAATTTTTTTTAAAATTTCTCTCTCTTTATTTGAAATATTAAGAAAATGACTAATTGCGATGGATAACTCTTCGGGAGTATAACATATTCTCCATATATCTTTATTAACATTTTCGGGAATAGGATTTTGCGTAAGACCAGATTGACTTCCAATTATAACAACAGGTATTCCTATAGCCAAGGTTTCCAAACAAGTACTTGAAGCATTGCCAAGCATTACAGTTGTCTTAGCTAGGCAATCTTTAAAATTGCCATCGATAAACTCAAAATTATTCGGTAAATTGCCAAATTTGGATTTTAGTTTATTTGTCCCCAAGGCAGGATGCGATTTTATCTGAAACTCAATGTCATCATATTCCCCCATTTTTACAGCATTAATAACCAACTCCAAAATTTCAATACTTTCTTTCATAGCAATTGGCAACGCTACTAATACAATCTTTTTACTATCTATTTTGTTTATTTCTTTCAAATCCCAAATGCCTTTAAAACGAAATGCCGGAGCGGTAATTACATTTAATTTGCTATAGAATATTTTTATTTGTTTTTTTAAACCATCACCAACAACTGCTATTGCATCTGGTATGATACCATTTTCATTTTCATATTTAGTAGGTTGTACATAAAAATTATAATCCGTAGCTTTAATATATCCTTGATATCCAATACTATAGGTTTCCGGATAAAAATCTTTTATTCCCTTATTAAAACTGTGATCAATAGGCTGATTTTCAAACCAATTAACAACCAATCTCAGCTTTACTTTATTCTCCTTCAGTCGTCTAAAAAACCGATAATTTAGAATGGAAAAAGAGCTAGTAAAAATATTACGTCTAAAGTCTGACTGAAGTATCGATCCTATATTAAGGTCTTTGAATTTAAATTTATTGAAATTAATTCTTCTGATTTTAAAAGGACTAATTAACGCGAAAAAATAATCATTTAATTTCAAGTAATCTTCTTTAAACAAAAAATTTTCACTCGATTTTTCAGCAATTCTTATAATCTTTTTAAAACCGGTCTTTACTAATATTAAAGGTATAAAATAGATTCTTCCTTTCTCATCATCAGTTAGATACTCTAGCAACCCATTAGAGTATCTATCACTATATTTACCGTTTTTAAACATACTGGAAAGGAAAAATGTGTCAATTAATGTAATCTTATGATCTGTTGGAATATTTTCTTTTCTTCTTTTATCTCTTGACATCCACATTAAAATAAAACAATAAATATTTACCAGAAAATTATAAAATGGCTTCATTTTATTTTTTATGTTTTTCTTAAGAGATTGATTCGATATTACTTCAATATTTATTTTATTTCTTTTTATATAATCAATTAACACTTTTTTTAGTTCACTGTTAGGAACAATTATTTTTTTAATTGCGCTATTTTCCTTCAATAACTTCTTTATTAATACCAAATAACAAATATTGAGATATACATTGCTCCAATAGGGATTTCTACTTGTAGTACTGTTTACAAGCCAGTATATACTTTTATCAGTAGAATTCAGCAATTCTTCGGTCAAAGCATTAAAATCTCTTTTGATATTACTACTAATATTATTTAATATTTTTATATTTTCTAATGATAAATTAGATATATCTAATATTTCCATAAGGTTAATGCTAACCTCTTCTTCCATGTATTCAAATCGAAGCTTATCTTTTTCTATTAATTGCTTGACCTCCTCCAAATCTTTCGGCGTATCAGCGCTGATCTTAGTTGGTGTGGATGTAATCCTTTATATTAGTCCAATCTCATTCCAATCCGCTTTGTTCCCCTGTCACTAAAATATTTTGTTTCGCTTTCATATTTATCCTCCATTTTCACTTTCAAAATATAAGTCGTCAAAGCTTTCTATAATCTTGACACGCTTATCCACAAAATATGACTTCCAGTCCTGAAATTCCGTATATTTCGTCATAAAAAAGAAGTCAAGATTGAACTGCATGGCTATTTCATAATCATATCGGCTATCACCGATAAAAACTGCCGGATATTCCATGTCAGACAATCTTACCCTATTACCCATAATTACTTCTTTTGAATCAGGACTGCCATAAATACCATCGAAAGAGATGTCGAGACCCCGTTGTTTAAAAATGTATTGTATTTCTGATTGAACGCCTCCTGACACAACATATTTCCTGGTATTCGTTTGCAAGCTACTCAAAAAATCTCGAACCCCAGATGTTTCTGGACAATTTATAAGCTTTTCACAAACCAAGGTGCTAAAATTATGTAACGCCTTCTCCAGTTCCTTCTCAAAACTTTTTTTCTCCAGAATGGTTTCAAAGAAGTACCTGAATTTCTCAAACCTTGTCACTCCACCCAGCCGCTTATTACATTCGACTAAAATCTGAGCGTTTTCCTTACCATATGGCAAAGCTACCTCATAAAAAGATTCTGATTTAAGCTGATTTGAATCCAAAAGAACACCATCGCAATCAAAAAACCAAGTTTTATACTTGCTTAATTCCATGTTTACTATTTCTCCTTTTTCCTACGCAAAGCTTTTTCGATAATAGGCACATCTTCAGGTATATCAACAGCTAATGAGGCACCATCTGTTTCCACCATAAAAACAGGAATAGATAAATCCAAGAAACGCAGGATTTCTATATCTTCATATTTTTCAAGTGTGCTTTTCCGTCCAAATTCCCCAAAAGCTTCTAATTCTTTATAAGTAAAGGCATAAATACAAACCTGTTTCATATAGTATGCTGGTTTGTTGTGAGATGATTTGAATCCTGGAATAACTGCCCGTGACATGTAAACCATACGATTGTTTTCTGTTGTAATCACTTTAGGAATGTTTACATTTAAAGGGACCTCATGTGGCAGCAAACGACACATTCCGTTAATTACCCCTTTTTTTCGTTTCTTCTTTTCAGCAACAATTAGTTCAATATCCTTTGGATTAAGCAGAGGTTCATCTCCTTGAATATTTAAATAGATATCTGCTTTCACCTGCCTTGCAGTTTCCCATACACGATCGGTCCCGGTCAGAGCTGTTTTTGAAGTTATAGCAACGTTAAATCCTGCGCTTTTGGCAACATCAGCAATTCTTTGATCATCTGTTGCCACCCAGGTATTCTCCTTTCCTAATGCTCTGGCTGTAATTTCTGCAACATAAAGTATCATCGGTTTCCCCAGCAGTAACACCAGAGGTTTACCGGGAAAACGCGATGATTGATAACGAGCGGGTATAATTCCAATTATCTTTTTCATACATAAACCTCCCTTATTACAATAGACTTTCAATGCTTTTGTAAAAAGTCTTGTGGCTAGTTGGCGTCAGTATGAAAAGGCCATTTTTATTGTTTGAAACCAGATAATTATCAATTTGTTTTAACAGCCGTTCATTACAGTTGTGCTTTTCCATTAACATCTCGAAATCTTCAGTTTCATCCGATTCTTTGTAAAAATGGACAGACTTTTTCATAAAGCTACCCACCTGCTTATACCCGTCCATACCTGCGATGAAAATCCGCTCAGCGCCCATAACAATAGCCACTGCCACTGACAATATAGAAATTGTTCGGCAGTTGGTCATAACTACACCGTTTGATATATTAAAATCGGATGATAACTGGGGCAAGTGCTGGATGAATTCATATTTACGGTCAGTATATTTTTTTATAAATTCATCTGAAAAGATATTGGAAATTAAAATATTAGAATGGGTATCAACAGTATCAATGTAATTAATAAACCTCCTCTTATTGCCAAAGGCATGATAATGAGGAACAAACAATCCTCCCAAATAGTTGGCGCCAATAACAACCGGATTATATTTCTCGATAAACTTTTCAATCTGTTTTTTTTCCTCTTTCAATGAAGGTCCATTAGCAAGCACCAGGAAATCCCTACCGGAATGTCGATTAAGATATGAAGCCTGCCCAAATTCACTCAGGTCCTGCGCAGGAATAGAATCAAATTCTGACTTACCATCTTTTTCGATAGTCGGAATACCCACAAAACCACTCTGGATTATCGACTCCAATAACGGTTTTTTAAATCCTACCGGTTTCATCTCTTTTACCGTTTCAAGAGTTCTCAAAATGTCTTCAATGTTATATTCTCTATAATCTACCATTGTTTTCGAATAATAGGGGTGCACTTCAAACATACCTGATAACATATACGATAAATTGTACCCCCATTTCAAATCCTTATGAATATCAAGCATATAACGATCGATAATATCAAGAACAGGAAGGGTGTTATAACTATTCTTGACAGAGGTCTTTTCAAGATAGGACAGCAAGATTTCAATTGGCAGATTACCAGCTCCTCTTCCTATTCCGTATACTGTTCCATCCACGATATCAACGCCATTCTTTATCGCCTCCAGAGTATTTGCAAAAGCTAATTGCAGGTTGTTATGAGCATGAAATCCTATTTTCTTTCCTGTTATAAATAACCGATTAAAAATACTTTTAATATCCGAGGGGAGTAAAGAACCATAACTATCCGCAAAATAGACATAAGTAATTTTTGAATCTTTTAATGATTTAAAAATTTGATTAAAATCGTCTTCAGTATAATTCACAATGCCCATGAGCTGGATGGACGCTGTATAGCCTTTATCTGCTATGGCATTGCAAAGTTTAATAGCCCAAAGAATTTTATCCTTGTGAACCGCGACCCTATACATGCTTACAACGCTATTCTTCCGGTCTGGAATATCTTCAATATCAACCTTGCCAAAATCGACCATCAACGAAATAGCCGGCCCAGATATACCTTTGATAACCTCGGAAACTAACGACTCCGGCGTAAATTTCCAGGAACCGTATTGCTTTGGGTCAAAGTACTTATCAGTGCTTCTGAATCCAATCTCCACAAAATCTACACCCGATCTGGAATGAGCACGGTACACTTCCCTCACTAATTTCAAATCAAAATGCCAATTGTTTAAATAGCCGCCATCGCGAATGGTGCAGTCCAGAATTTCTACTTTTGGAAATTTATTCACATCGTTACTCATATGCTTTTTTCCTTTCTACTTTCGTACTTTAGTTTTCCATTTATAATTATTCGTACTAATTTCGAGTAGTGTCTGCCTTTAGCTCAAAATAACTATTTCCACCACTCTTGGGTGCCATATATATCATTTGATATTCCATTTTTATCAATATATTTTTTTACTGCAAACTGCAACGAATGTTCTCTATCGCAAGTTTTTATAATTTCTTCCATAAAATAATCTATAAATTGTACTATGCGTTCTTTACCTCGGAAATCGTCGAAATAATTTATCTTTTTTCTCCACTTTGAAAAATCACCCATTGATTTATTGCCTTTGGCCGATTCTTTGACAGCGTTTTTAATCTCATTTGTGGATGAAAAGATTATCTTTTGGTCTTTATCCTTATATATGGGAAATTCATGCCTACCTACACAGTCCCAATGGATAGCATTGCAGCCATAAAGGCCAGCAATTATCCCGGCTGAGTTAATTCCGTAACAAACCGATAAATCGGCGTGTATTGCAGCAAAAACAGGATCAAAAAGTTTAGAATTTAAAATAATTATTCGTTTTTGATTTATAAAATATTTAATTTTAGATACGATATTATCTCCTTCAGGTATATTTGTCAAAAGGCCTATTAAACCTGAACATTTACTCTTAATTATTGCAGCAAATTGTGGATTTTCTTCCAATAACTCAATAACAGTAATATAAAATTGAGATATTGTTTCTGCAGTGTGATAACTATTATATGCAAAACTACTATCAAATATACTCATAGTAAATTTTACATTTTTTGATAGCTTTTTTAATAAAGGATTAATGCTATAATTCTCACCAATCCATATTCCACAGGGTAATATATATTCACATGTATTTCCCTTTTTCTGTAAGAACTCATAATGCGCTTTTCCCCATGTAAAAAATACATGTTGAGGTGTTGGAAAGAAAGTAGTTTTATAATTTAGACGATTACTCCAGTGTAGTCCTATCATTATTCCACCGGCAGATTTTATTGCCTGTGCCTGTGCTTCTTGAATCCAGCTAACGCTCTGATGTTGAATAATAATTTTTACATTGAACCTTTTGAATAGATTTAAATATAATCGATAATAAACTTGAAAACGCACTTTAAAAAAAATTAACCAAATAAGTTTATAATTTTTTCTCATTGTAAAGGGATATAGGATATGTAGTATATCACGCATAGTTAAGAAAGCGTGCCTGAAATGATGTAAATCTAACCAGCTTAAATTTAAATTTTCTAGCGAATCAGTAATTTCGCTATTAATAGGTGTATCAAATCTATCAAGATAATAAACATATTGATAATCCTTATTAATGCTGCTTGTACTAAAAATTTTTCTAAGCGGCTTCATTAAACCACTATCGGGCGGACATTCAAACCACACTGAAGGTTTCGTATTATTGTGTTGAATATTTCCGATAATTTTTTTTGAAAATATCTGAAGCACTAGACTTCTTATAATAAGATATGGCGGAATCATAATTAAGCGAAAATAACTAATTATAGGTGTGAATTGCCTTATTTTTATACCTTTTTCTTTGAAATAATTTATAATTATGTAATTTGCAAAATTACTTATAACAAACATTTCATGTTCACAATTTTTCATTTTCGACATTTGCTTTCTAACCATAGTTATAAATGCAATACGGGAGCCTAAATGAGACGTTAGATAACATCTAGTCATATATCTCATCCACTTTGGTTCTTTCGAAATATTAACATTACAAAACAATTCTAAAGAATTAAAAAGAACATCTTGTTTATAATATTCTAAGGCATATCCTTTTTCATCTTTTTGACCAAGTGAAAGTACAGCAGGTAAAAATTCGAGTGAAATATTTTTCTTTTTTATTAGCCTAAGAATTTTTTGCACAAAGTACGAAATCCGATGTTCATCGTATCTAATTTCAATATTACAATATAAATTTTCAATTATAAAAAATAACACATTTAAAATATTTAGTTTTTCAACCCATATTACTTTTTTATACTCTGGGTCCCTATATTTCATATTTCTCTGAAGTCTCCTATTTTTTAATTATTTTATACAGCTTGCTGTTTAGTTAATGTTTACTACTACCAAATTTATTACACATGCCAGACGCACCATTCATCCACGGGCAAATCCGTGGTATTCTGCCCTTCGGGTTAATAATTTTTCCCTTTATTTTGGAATTAATATCTTAAATATTCACCTTCGCCATAGCCCTGAAAGACGCACTTGACCTCATTAACTCATCATAAGTACCTTGAGCGGCGATTTTCCCTTTATCGATCAGATATACTGTATCACAGCCCTTCACCGTTGTTAGTCGGTGGGCAACAATAATCATAGTTTTAAGTTTTGCTACATTATTTATCGCTTCAAAAACTGCGGATTCGGTAATTCCATCAAGAGAGCTTGTTGCTTCATCAAGCACCAAAACTTCCGGGTCATGGTAAAGAGCTCTGGCAATGCCAACCCTTTGACGCTCTCCTCCGCTTAGTCTAATCCCCCGCTCTCCTACTATAGTCTCATAACTATTTGGTAGTTCTGAAATAATAAAGTCATGAAGATTGCTGATTCTTGCGACATGCTCCACAGCCTTCCGGTCAATCTTTTCGCTAGGGATGCCAAAGGCAATATTATTCATTATGGTATCATCGCTTAAGTAAATATGCTGGGGCACATAACCTAAATTTTTTTGCCAGTTTAAAATATTGTTCTCATCGATTTTAACCCCGTCAACAGAAAACTCTCCTTTTTGAGGAGTTAAAAGTCCCAAAATGATATCAACCAGAGTGGTCTTACCCGCCCCAGTAGGACCAATTAAACCTACTGAAGCATTGTGCTGTATTGGTAAACTTATGTTATGAATTACCGGTTCATTGGTATTGGGATAATTAAAAGAGACCTTTTTTAGTTGTAAAGAAGTATTAAAAGGCAGCGGTTTTATTGGCTCTTTTCCATAAACTAAAAATTGTTCTCTAGATCCACCCTTTTCAGACAAATCTTCTATTAACCTATTTACCGTCGCTTGAGAAAATCTAACCTGAGTAAAAGATGCGAATATCACTTGTAGGGCTGGCAACAGACGATATGCTGCAAAGGCAAAAAAACTTATCATGGGAATTACTTCATTCGCATTTCCTGCTGTTGCAATAAAGTATAGTACCAGAGTTACGATCCCTCCAAAGGCTATAGTTTCTAAAAAATATCTAGGCATTACCCCTATCAATGAACTCCATATCGTCAAATTGGAAAGCTCACGAGAATGTCTTAAATATCTGTGGTAAAAAAAATCCTCTCTTCCCATCACTTTAATATCCTTTATGCCACCTAAGGCTTCTCCAGCGGTCTTGAAACGCTGCTTGTTCTCTTTTAATCTTTTAGCACCATTTATTTTTAATTTATCGTGAAAGTAAAAAAAGATTAGGGCATATGAACCGCCAAGTATAATTACTGATAATATAGTTATATATATATTTGCAATCAAAAGCACAGATAAAATGCCTATAACAACAAAGCTCTTAATCATAATTTCAATTAATGGAAGTATAAAACCACTAGTTAATACAGCAGTTTCACTAAGAATATTTTTGCACAAATCAGCGGTATTTTGGGTTAAAAAATAGACATAAGGTAATGATAGATATTTTTTTAATAACGCGGAAGAGATATTATGATTCTTCCTATATGTGAAACGAACTTTGAGCCAGGTGGCCAGAGCCGAAGTTAGGTTCCCGATAATTATAATAAGCAGCATGAGAATGCCCATAAAGATGATAAAACTGTTTACACTGGTAAAACCTAACGAGTTATACAACCAGTTCAGCCATCTATTACTTTCTATTATTTCTGGCTGCATAACGATGCTCATAAAGGGTATAATTGAAACCACCCCAAGGGTTTGAAAAAGTGCCATCAATAAAATACTTGCAAAAAGGACTAATAACTGCCACCCCTCCTGGGGTGCAATTATAATTTTTATTTTTTTTATTAAGTTGCTCAGTTTTTTTAACACAATTCTTCTCCTGCTGTTTGAAAAGTCTAACAAGTTTATAAATCGACACATTTACTAATAAGCTAAGAAATTAAATATTTAGCATACTACAAATATTAATATTGCTAACTTAATTTTTCATAAATTATCTTTCAAAAAATTTAATGTTGTCCATTACAGAAGTTTTAGAATAAGGTATTGAAACAATAAACTCATCTGGATCAGAATTTAAAAAATTGCCTATTTCAGCAATGCCTTCATAAAAATTATTTACTATTTTTAAACTCTTACCAAATAATTTTAAAGCCGATCCTCTAATACAATTCAAGGGTTGAAAAGATAAAGACATAACAGGTAATCCACTTATTGCAGCTTCATATAATGCCGTAGAAGGAAGATCAAGCAAAACTAAATCTGCTCTCCTAATCCATTTCACAAATGGGTCAGTAACATATCTAATATTTTTATATCCTCGATCATCAATTAAATTCGTAATTGGATCGTAAACTTTATTTGAAGCTGGAATACCTTTCCATATAAAATTAAAATCTTTCCTTGAACTAAAATAATCTATTAATTTCTTATGCCATTTAAAATACCGGGCATCTGACATTATACCTCCCCAGCGTTTAGTATCCCATAGATACATTGTAGGAACAAACACAACTGTTTTTCGAGTAACCTTACTTCCCATACTATTTTTTAAATTACCTATTTTGGGAAGTGTTTTATACCTGTTTGAATACTGAAAAACTTTAGTATCAAAATTTCTAAATTTAATTCTATGTTTGATATACTGTTCTTGCTCATAATCAGTAGTAAAATATATATAATATGGTAAATATTCTATAAAATCCCATACTTTTAAATCAAATACTGAATCCCCATGTTGCAAGCAGGCACTTTTTGTTTTTATACTATATTTGGTAGCAATAATCGCAGCATAGTCATCAACTAATGTCATGTGGGGTGTAAACACTAAATCAATCTGATTATCATCATAAAATTTAACATGTTTATCAATTAAGGAAATAAGTTGGGGGCACCAGTCATTTATAAAATATTTTAATCTCGGCATAATAATGTTAGTTATATCAATATTGCAATAATTATTAATCCAGCTAATAATCTTATACTTATAAATTTTTTTTATATAATTTTTATTGTCTTTCTTTGAAATTGAAATAATATCTGGATAAATATTCTTAACCGCTTTAGGGTATAAAATATTCTTGATAATCTTATTATCTTGTTTATAAAAAACCCTATGCCCTCTTTTTTGAGCCTCCTTGCAAATATCTGTAATATTATAACCAGTTATTTTTAAAAAAAGAAAATTATATTTAGGATCTTTAGGTAATTTAAAAAATATATTATTAATACTAAACATTTTGTAAGAACACCATAGATTTCTTACATATTTATTAGATTTTAGATTACTTTTAATTCTCCTTGGAAAATTTTTATACCCTGAATGAATATCATTTGGGTATATTCCTTCTTTTGATATTATCCTTTGGAAGCCTATATCGTATTTCTCACAAAATAATGGCATAATCCTGGAAAACAGACTTTGGCCCCCTATAAATAGCAAAGGGATTTTAGCTACACTATTTAAATCTTCCTCCCAACTACTTGATACATATACAATAATATTAGGTTTTGCTATGTTTATAAAATAATCGATAACCTTACAACTCATTATAAGGGAATCAATCATCCTTTTAATACCATAAAAATAACTTGTTGCTAATTTAAGATTTTTACTTTTAGTTTCGGGATAAATATTAAAAAGAAAATTATCAAATTTATTAAACCAAGTAAGTTGATCATTAAAATAATCCTCGTCCTCTTTTAAAAACTCAGCCTCATCATAATAATCTTCCAAAATACTATATTTAATAGCTGCTCTATCCAAGTCATAAGAAGCCAAAGGAGTTAAGGCGACGACAATATCACCGCGTTCAAATTTTAAATTTGGACTATATGCCTCTACTAAATAATATTTCACTTTTTCTTTCCCTCCTTACCTCTTCAACTTTTTTAATAAAATTAATCTAATCAAGGAATAATTCATCATTTCTACAATATCTTCATCATTAAAATGAACATCAAATTCTTCTTCTAAAGCAACAACCAAATTCATATGTTTTAATGAATCCCAAGATTCTATTGTATCAGGAGATAATTTGTCATTAATTGCTTCTACAGGTACTTCAAAAACCGCTGACATTACTTTTTTGATTCTATCTTCCATTTTTTACCTCAATGTATTTTATTTTTTTTGGTTCATATTTTTCGGCAATCAATACATAATATTTAATTTCATTATTAAATTTAATCAATGAAAACGAGCATGTTTCATAATATTTTATTACTTGTTCGTTTTTATTTGTTTTAATATACCTTGCTGTAATAGTTTTTATTTTATTTTTATTAATAAAATTTATTAAATAATCCATAAATGCATATTCAATATTTCGACCAATAATTCTGCAGCTCATTAAAAAAGTATCAATATTAGCTGTTTTATTTAGTGTGTCAAGATTAATAATACATAAACCTGTAACACCACTATCACCTAATTTATCAGTTACAGAAAATGCAAACACTTTAGTATCGTTTGATAAAATAAAATTCCTCATATCACCTTCTGTATATCTTTTTGTAGTTAAATTAAACTGGTTTGTTTTTTGACTCATTTGGGACATTCTTGGAATAATTGTTTCGTTATCTTCATAAATTGTCATTTTTAATTCTAAAGACGCAAGATAATCATCAATGTTCGTAAATTCTTTTCTTACATTTTCACGTTTCACATGTTGTTTGTACATTCCAATTTTCTTTTTATCTTCTTCAGTTAATGAAAGATTATAAAATAATTCTAAATTTTCCCGTAACATTTTTGGATATTCATAAAGTCTTTCCGGGACTTGTAATACTGTTATTTCCGGTAATTGCTCTTTTATCAGATTTACTTCAAAGGAAGAATCATCTATAAAAACAAGGCTATCCAACCCAATATTTAATTCTTTAGCAATCTGTCGAAGATTA
>SDBS01000774.1_pt1 | contig 31795 bp, 29 predicted proteins | sample 2277091 | NCBI WGS metagenome assembly SDBS01 (sample SAMN10404972, study PRJNA504765) | marine sediment metagenome | isolation source: marine sediment core GS10_PC15, 163 cmbsf | place: Arctic Ocean: Southern Knipovich Ridge | collected 2010 | reverse complement strand
GTGAAGGTGCAACTCTTCGAGAAACGCTCTCTCCAGGAGGTCTTTCTCAACGATATTGTCGGACCACCTAAATCGGCTGAAATAAATCAACTGAATCTGTCAATCTTAACCGGACACTAGTGATTTTGACTATAGAATAATAATCATATGATAATCGCCTTGTGTTGTCCGGCGCTGGTTTGAAGGAGAAAAGAAATGCAACGTTTGTTAATGGCCATCATCGTTCTTCCCGTCATCCTTTTACTGACATCTGCCGGTATTCATGCGCAGGCCTGTGATGAGGTCTCAGTGGACGTTACGGTCGAGATCTCGGCCGACGCCGGTTTCGAGGGATTGTATAAGTACGTATTCTCCGCGGTCTGGGAGACGAGCAGTCCCGAAGAAGGCGATGCCCTCAGTTACATCATGTTTTCGCTCGGGTTCGAATGTCCGTGTCTCTGCGACAGCAGCGCAGCTTCGATAGTTTTCCCCGATCCGGCCGGAACATCCACCAGCGATGTGGAGGGCTGCGAAGCGCTCTTCGATGGATTCATCGAATGTCTGGGTCACGAAGACATCACGGACAATGCTGTGGTGAAGTTCGAAGTCAGGGACGCATCGCCTTGTGAACCTGTTTCTTACGGTTCCGGCACCTGGATTTTCTACTCATCGATGCCGCCCCTGCCCGCTGCGGATTATCCCGATGCAGTCTTCATCAAGCACGGAGAGCTGATATGTCTCGGGAATCTCAGCGGACAGCTTCCGAACTGCTACGAGTGCATGACGGTATCGAACGAGGAAGCTACCTGGGGTTCGATAAAGTCGATATATCGGTAAGAAAGAATTAAAACAGCTTCCAATTGATAAGAGTGCGGCGCCCGGAAAAGGGCGCCGCATTTTCTTTGTGATCAGGAAAGACAGGTCGGGGTCAGGTGGCCGGCCTGAAGATAGTGTCCAGGATCGTGCCGTCGCGCCACTCTACTACCTCTACCGGTTCGTCGGTCAGCTCGGGGCGGGCGGGAGTCTTGCCGAACTCCGCAGCGGCCTTCTTCGCCAGTTCGTGAAGTTCCTCGATAGAGACGGTCTTCAGGCCGTTCGCCGCCGCGTTGTTCTTCAGGGCGTTCATGTACTTCGCGGCAGACTTGGGGTTGAACGCCACGTATTCCTCGGTCACCGCGACGTCGATGCACTCGCCCGGCACCGATACGGTGTAGACGCTGTCGACTATCCGCGGGAATCCCTTGCCGCTCTCCTTCTTGCCGGTCGCCAGCGGGAGGAACATGATCGTGAGCTCTGAACCTGCCGCCACACCCTGCGCTCCGCCGATGCCGCCTATGATCCGGCCGCTCGCGCAGATCGAGTTGACGTTGAAGTCGACGTCCATCTCGAGCGTCGAGAGGACCGAGACGTCGAGCATGTTCACGGCGTTCTCCCGGTTGGCCATGTCGTCGTACTCGCCGGTCGATATCTCGTAGTGGTTGTGATCGAGGAGCATCGACTTGATGACCCGCTCGGATGGTTCGAAGCACTGGCCGTGGAGCAGGTTCTGTATCAGGCCCTCCTGGAGCATCTCGACGTGCAGCGATGTGCAGCCGCCTATCGAGAAGCCCGACTGAATTTTCTTTTTTATCAATATTTTCTTGATCTCATCGAGGACTATCAGTCCGGCGCCCGAGCCGACCTGGAAGTTGAAGCCGTCGAATATCACTTCGGCGGCATCCATTACCTTGAGCACCTGCCCGGCGATCCGCGAGTTGAAGGCGTTTGCCCTTATCTTGTCGATATCGAGTGTGCCGGAACCTATACCGGACGCGTCTCCGGGATTGTCGACCTTGACGACGTAGTCGACGTCGACCATCGAGAGTGAGCGGGGGAAGAGATACTGCTCGCTCACTTCACCTGCGAGCAGACAGACGTTCTCCGCCCAGAGGGTGTCGGCGAGGAAGAGGCCGAGGGGGCCGACCCACGAGGACGGGTCACCCATAAGGCCGTTGGCGTTTCCCCACTGGTCGGCGATCGGAACGGGCCCGAAGGCGACCTTGACCTTCGCCTCTCCGGTATGAAAGCGCCTCACCCTGTTGCCGTGTCCATAGCCGGTGACGATCCAGGGGAGGAAGTCGCCCGCCATCATGTGCCCGCCCATCTTGCGGTAGCAGCTTCCGTTTATTCCGGTGATCGTTCCGTCGGCGATAGCTTCGGGAAGCCAGGGGACGCAGTTGTCGAAGAATGCGTTCCCCAGTATATGAATATCCTTCAGGCCCTTCTCTCTGATCTTCGCGACTATGATCTCGAGGCAGTGGTCGCCGAGGCGGTAGTAATGGGGATACGATATCCAGTCGCCGTCCTCGAGGATACCTATGACCTCGTCGAGTGTGGTGACCTTGCTCTTGCCGCTGCGCATCTTCGAGCGGCCCGGCCGTCCCGCGTAGGGATCGCTGTAATCGGGATCAAATGCCTTACTGAAGGGCTTCTTGTCGACGCCGTTGACCAGGGTCGGGACTCTGCGTCCCAGCGAGTTCTTGACGAAATCCATTAATCCGCCTCCGAAGGGGCTGAAGGGCTGTTTACAGTAAAATTCTCCATCAATAGGTAAGACTTCGGGGGCTGTATGTCAAGCCGTCTCGGACCCTCCGGCGGGGGAAAATGAAAAAAGTCCCGAAAACGGTCCAAAATGCCCTGAAACCGCTTGCACGCACATGGTTTTATCACTTTATTTGATGTTGACAACTGAACAGGGTGTGTCTATGATGCCCTTTCCAGTTCGTAATTTTCCGATATTCTGGAAAAGTTAATGTTCTTTACCTAAACGCTGAACCTACGGGAGGTTACAGATGGCAGACGAGAAGAAGTCGATAACTTCCATGCTCGACGAGAAGCGTAGATTCTCGCCGATACCGGAATTTGTCGAGAAGGCTCACATCAAGAGTCTCGATGAGTATGCGGCTATGGCCAAGAAGGCCGAGGAAGACTTCGAAGGTTTCTGGGGCGAGCAGGCCGAGAATTATGTCACATGGTACAAGAAGTGGGACAACGTCCTCGAGGGCGAGATGCCCGCTGCCAAGTGGTTCACCGGCGGCAAGCTCAATATCGCATATAACTGCCTCGACCGTCATATCGACGAGGGCAAGGGCGACAAGGCCGCTATCATATGGGAAGGCGAAGCCGAGGGCGACTCGAAGACCTTCACCTATTCCGAGCTCAAGGACGAGGTCAGCAAGTTTGCCAACGTCCTCAAGAAGCACGGGATCAAGAAGGGCGACCGTGTCTGCCTCTATCTTCCGATGATCCCCGAGCTGGCCATCGCCATGCTCGCCTGTGTCCGTATCGGCGCGATCCACTCGATCGTGTTCGGCGGATTCAGCGCGACGTCGCTGAAGGACAGAAACAATGATGCTGAGGCGAAACTGCTCGTCACCTCCGACGGCTCGTTCCGCGCCGGCAAGATCATCCCCCTGAAGAACGCCGCAGACGAGGCCCTCAAGGGTTCCCCCACGGTCGAGAACTGCATCGTGGTCAAACGGACCAAGGCGGACATCGACTGGACCGAGGGCCGTGACTTCTGGTGGCACGACGAGATGAAAGACGCCTCGACAGACTGCCCCTGCGAAGAGATGGACTCCGAGGACGTATCGTTCATCCTCTACACTAGCGGCACGACCGGCAAGCCCAAGGGCGTCGTCCATACGACAGGCGGTTACCTGCTCTACGCGACGATGACCACGAAGCTCGTCTTCGACGTCAAGGACGACGACATCTACTGGTGCACCGCCGACATCGGCTGGATCACCGGTCATTCGTACATCGTCTACGGCCCGCTCGCGCTCGGCGCGACGAGCCTGATGTTCGAGGGCGTTCCCAGCTATCCCGGACCGGACCGTTTCTGGGACGTCGTCGAGAAGTACAAGGTCAACATCTTCTACACCGCACCGACCGCCATCAGAGCGGTCATGCGCCACGGCGACGATTGGCCGGCCAAGCACGATCTCTCGAGCCTGCGTCTCCTCGGCACGGTCGGCGAGCCGATCAACCCCGAGGCCTGGATGTGGTACCACAAGATCATCGGTGGAGAGCGCTGCCCGATCGTCGATACCTGGTGGCAGACCGAGACAGGCGGGATCCTCATTACTCCGCTGCCGGGCGCTTGGGAGACCAAGCCCGGTTCGGCGACCCGTCCGTTCCCCGGTATCTTCCCCAAGGTGGTCCGCGAGGACGGTTCGTTCTGCGAGCCGAACGAGGGCGGATATCTCACCATACAGAAGCCGTGGCCTTCGATGCTGCGAACTATCTGGGGTGATGATGCACGCTTCAGGGATACCTACTTCTCGAAGTACCCCGGCATCTATTTCACCGGTGACGGGGCACGAGAAGACGAAGAAGGATACTTCTGGATCATGGGCCGCGTTGATGACGTGATCAACGTCTCAGGTCACAGGATCGGTACGATGGAGGTCGAAAGCGCTCTGGTGAGCCACAACACAGTGGCCGAGGCGGCCGTTGTGCCTATGCCTCACGAGATCAAGGGCCAGGGCCTCTACGCATTTGTGACCCTGACCGCCGGCCTCGAGGGCGACGATGAGCTGAAGAAGACGCTCGCCGCCCACGTAGCCAAGGAGATCGGCCCGATCGCGAAACCAGACTTCATCCAGTTCACCGAAGCGCTGCCCAAGACGAGGAGCGGCAAGATCATGCGCCGTATTCTCAAAAGCATCGCAGCCGGCAACGATGACGTTGGCGACACAACGACCCTGGCTGATCCTTCTGTTGTCGAGCACCTGCTCGCCGACAAGAAGAAGTAAGCCTGAGGGCGTACGGTTCGACATCAGAGGGCGGGGGATGAATTTCTCCCGCCCTTTTTGTATATAGAGAACAGTTTCGTCCGGGCAGTTGACACCTGTGCCGATATCGGATAACGTCAGCCGTGCAGATACATGAAAGCGGCTGGATACCCGAGGGGGAAGGTTTGCGGATACCAGATTCATTGATGGTAAGCGTCTCAGGCGTCAGGGGACTTCTCGGCGATGACATGAATCCCGAGGTTGCCGCCCGGTTTGCTGCCGCGTATGCCGCATGGCTCGGAGGAAAACGTGTCGTTATCGGCCGCGATTCCAGGGCATCCGGCCCGGCCCTTTCCGCTGCCGCTTCCTCGGCGCTGCGATTTCTCGGTATTGACGTCATCGACGTCGGCATTGCCGCTACGCCGACAGTGGAACTGATGGTCCGCCATCTAGGCTGCGACGGCGGGATAGTCATCACAGCGAGTCATAACGGCGAGGCGTGGAATGCGCTGAAGCTTCTGGACGGGCAGGGCGAGTTCATCGACTCGGCCGCCGTGACCCGGATCAGGGAACTGGTCGAGAGCGAAGGCGGACTTTATGCGCCTGCCGGGCGGTATGGATCTTACGAGGTATACGACGGGGCCGACCGAGATCACATCGACAGGATACTCTCACTGGACATTATTGACCGGGATGCGATCAGAAACACCGGCCTGAAGGCGGCGATCGACTGTGTGAACGGTGCTGGCAGCCGGATAGTGCCCCTTCTTCTCGGCGAGCTTGGAGTGGAGGTGACGGCTCTCTACACGGACGTCGATTCTCCCTTCCCGCACGATCCGGAACCGAGACCCGCGAACCTCACGGAACTCGCCGCGGCGGTGGCTGAATCGGGTGCCGACATAGGGTTCGCCTGCGACCCCGACGCCGACAGGCTCGTACTGGTCGACGGTTCAGGGACAGTGCTCAGCGAAGAGCTGACACTCTCCATCGCTGCCGATTTCGTGCTGGGCATCGAGAAGGGACCTGTCGTTGTCAACCTCTCGACTACAAGGCGCATCGACGATGTGGCGGCGAAGCACGGAGTGGAGGCATTCAGATCGAAGGTCGGCGAGGCCAACGTGATAGAGGTGATGAAGGAAAAGGGCGCCGCTATCGGCGGCGAGGGTAATGGAGGAGTGATCTATCCGAAGGTTCATCGGGGAAGGGACGCGATGACGGGGATAGCGCTGGTGCTTCAGCATGTAGCTTCATCTGGAAAAAGCATCGGCGAACTGGCCGCGGAGCTGCCCGACTACAGCATAGTCAAGGAGAAGATTTCGTTTGCGGGATCGTTCGAGGAACTTTCCGGCAGGCTCAGAGATATATTCGACGGGAATTATAACGACCTTGATGGTATAAGAATTGATATGGACAATGGCTGGGTACATGTCAGAAGGTCCAACACCGAACCGGTAGTACGCATAATAGCCGAAGCGGAAAGCGCCGGACAGGCCGAAAAGATTGTCTCACAGGCGTCTGCGGCGGCAGCTTCGATTTGAGCGGATAAATAGCTGGAAACAGGGGCCGGCAGGGAACCGGCGTAAAAATACCCACGGCGGATGGCAGGGCGCCGTGATTTCACCCGGCGGGCAGGAAGCCCGCTTGATCGGGGGAGCTTTAAATGTGTGGAATAGTCGGATATATCGGCAGGAGCAACAAGGTAGGGGATATTCTGCTCGAGGGGCTCAAGAGACTCGAATACAGGGGGTACGATTCGGCCGGCATCGCCATCGTCCGGGACGGCGAGCTCTTTACCGACAAGATGCCCGGCAAGATCAAGGAACTCGAGGATGTCCTCAAGGATAAGGATCTCTCGGGCTCCCTCGGCATCGCCCACACAAGATGGGCCACTCATGGAGAACCGAACAGGGTCAACGCGCATCCTCATTACTCCTCCGACGGGAGGATCGCTATCGTACATAACGGGATCATCGAAAACTACCAGACACTGAAGAAATCACTCATCGCCGAGGGACGGGAGTTTGTCTCGGAGACCGACACCGAGGTCCTGGCCCATCTGATCGAGAGGTTCTACAACGGCGACGACCTGGAGTTCGCCGTCCAGAGGGCGCTCGAAGTAGTGGAGGGTACGTACGGTATACTTGTGATCTCGGCCTCCGAACCGGAGAAGATAGTTGCGGCGAGGAACGGCTCTCCCGTTGTTTTCGGAGTCGGTGAAGATGAGTACATCATCGCGAGTGACGTCGCCGCGCTCCTGAAACACACGCGCCAGGTGATCTATCTCGAGGATCAACAGATGGTCGTCGCCACGCCGAAACACTTCACCACGATGACGGTCCAGAACGAGTATGTCGAGCACCAGATCCAGGAGGTCGACTGGGACCTCGAGCAGATAGAAAAGGGTGGATTTGACCACTTTATGCTCAAGGAGATCTTCGAGCAGCCCGAAACGATCCGCAACGCGATGAGGGGACGGCTGATAGCCGAGACGGGACACGCCAGGCTCGGTGGACTCAATATGACCGAGGAGGAGATGCGCGCGGTGAAGCGTATGGTGATCCTCGGCTGCGGTACGAGCTGGCACGCGGGGCTCCTCGGTGAATACATGATAGAGGAGAATGTACGTATACCTGTCGAGGTCGAGTACGCGAGTGAGTTCCGTTATCGCAATCCAGTCCTCGAGGACGGGACGATCGTCTTCGCCATCAGCCAGTCAGGTGAGACGGTAGACACGCTCGCCGCGCTGCGTGAGGCGAAGAACCGCGGCTCGCGCTGTATGGGTATCGTCAATGTCGTCGGCAGTACGATCGCCCGCGAATCGAACGCCGGTGTCTATATCCACGCCGGCCCGGAGATCGGTGTCGCGTCGACAAAGGCGTTTACCTCCCAGATATCGGTCCTGGCGCTGCTTGCGCTTATGTTCGGACGGCAGAGGGACCTGTCACAGTCAGATGGCCTAGATATGATCGCGGCCATGCATGCCCTTCCAGACCAGGTATCGCAGATACTCGAGGCTAACGACAAGATCAGGGAGATAGCAGAGAAGTATCACATGCATGACAATTTCCTCTATCTGGGCCGCGGACCTAACTACCCGGTGGCGCTCGAGGGCGCGCTGAAACTCAAAGAGATATCGTACGTCCACGCTGAAGGGTATCCCGCAGCCGAGATGAAGCACGGACCGATCGCGCTTATCGACGAGAATATGCCAGTGGTGATCATCTGCCCGCGTGACGCCGCCTACCAGAAGATCGTCGGTAATATCAACGAGGTAAAGGCGAGGCACGGCAAGGTGATCGCGATCACGACCGAGGGGAATGACGAGATCATCGAAATGGCCGACCACGTGATATTCATTCCGAAGACCCTCGACTTCCTCTATCCGGTACTTACAGTTATCCCGTTGCAGTTGATGGCTTATCATATCGCGGTGATGCGGGGCTGTCATGTAGATCAGCCGCGCAATCTCGCGAAGAGCGTTACAGTGGAGTAGAAGGGAGCTGATCCGATGAAGCGGATCATCAGTACCGACAAGGCTCCTGCCGCCGTCGGCCCATACAGCCAGGCGGTCGTTGCCGGAGACATGCTTTTTATCTCGGGGCAGATCCCGATCGATCCGGCCACGGGCAAGATGGTCGAGGGACTCGAGGCTCAGGTCACGCAGGTCCTTGAGAACATCAAGGCGATCGTCGGGAAGGCGGGAGGCAGCATGGCTTCCATCGTGAAGTGTACCGTGCTTCTGCAGTCGATGGATGACTTCAAGGCGATGAACGGGATCTACGCGGGGTATTTTGAATCGGATCCCCCGGCAAGAGTGGCATTCGAGGTCGGCGCGCTCCCCCTCGGAGCCATGGTCGAGATCGAGGCGATCGCTCTGCTGGATTGAGCTTCTTTACAAAGCCCCGGCCATTAATTATCGTTCGCCGGGCGGGAATGGATGGGTTCTGGTGGGCCCCGAGGACTTCAAATCCTTCTGCCGGGTGCTAAAACCATCCGGGGTGGGTTCGATTCCCACACGTTCCCGCCATATTTCCGGGCCAACGGAGAGAACCTGTTGAGAATTCGCAGGCTGATAATCCCTCTGATGTTTCTCTCGGCTCTGACCGCCGGAACCACCTGTCTGGCGGAAGAGTCCGTTCGGGCCGCGGTGGACACGACCTCGAATACGGCCGAAGAGCAGGACTGGTCTTCCGAACATATCAAGGAACTTCTCGCGCAGGAGACTGGTGAGCTTGACATAGAGGATTCGACCTGGAAGAAGAGGAAGAATCCGAGGACGGCCATGCTGTGCGCCCTTGTCTTTCCCGGACTGGGCCAGATCTACAACGAGAAACCTTTAAAGGCCGTCATCGCTCTCGGCATAGAGACGTATTACATGATGAACATCGTAACCAACTGGAGGAACGCGAACGACGCGCTCAAGGAAAGAGACAGCTACGACCAGTACGTACCATGCGGCGATCAGACATGCCTCAATCCCGAATGGAGGAACGCCAACGCGTGGTACGAGGAATACAAGGAGAGGACGATAGACTGGGTGTGGTGGACCTCCGGGGTAATCCTCCTCGTGATGCTCGACGCCTACGTCGACGCGCATCTGCACGACATGCGCTTCCGTGTCGAGACCGCCCGTACGGGCGGGGGCACGGGACTCGCCGTTGTTATTGATTTCTAGACAAGTATGTTGCATTATGTCTCGTGAAACAGAGACGGATGCGGACCGTATATAATTTGGGAGCAATGATCGACCGGAGGATCGGATGTCAGAGAAGCCCGGCAGAAGCGACAGGAAGAAGGAAGCTCCGCAGAAGTCGAAGTTTCGTGAATATGTAGAGATAGTCGTCACGGCGGTCGTTCTCGCGTTGATAGTCCGGGCGCTCATCGTCCAGAGTTACCATATTCCTTCCGAGTCAATGGAGGATACCCTCCTGAAGGGCGACTTCCTCTTCGCCTCGAAGTTTATATACGGAGCCAGGGTCCCCCTGATCGACTACAGGCTTCCTGCCTTCAGGGATCCGAAACCGGGCGACATCATCATCTTCAAATATCCCAGGGACGGAAAGACCGATTACATCAAGAGGTGTGTTGCCGTAGCGGGGCAGACCGTGGAGGTAAGAGGCAAGATCCTCAAGATCGATGGCGTGGTGATGGAGGAAAGTTACACGAAGCACATACGGGGCGGCAGGGTACTGAGCAACTACGGTCCCAGGACGGTCCCGAAGGGACATATATTCGTGATGGGCGACAACAGGGACAACAGCTCCGACTCCCGTGAATGGGGCATGCTGGACAGGAAATATGTCATGGGGAAGGCTCTCTTCATATATTTCTCGGTCCAGAAGCAGTGGCCCTGGGTGCGGGTCACCAGGATCGGCGACCTGATCAGGTGATCCGGAATGATTCCGGGCGTTTTCCTGCAATAATCAACAACAATCCTTCCTCAGGGCATCATATTTGCAACTTTCAGAAGTAAAGGTTGCGGAACGCCATTGAGGACCGCAGCAGGGATGTGGCTGCTGGGTGGCGATTTGCTTTAGTTACAGGTGTTTGCCGTGCTTGACAAAGAGGCACTGAGACCCTACATTATGGCATACTGTTAGCAGTCTTACATGGAGAGTGCCAGAAATGACGGCCATAAATGATGTAACTCCTTTAGAATCTGGGATGTTGCGCAGCGTAGTGGATCTATTTGTCGAGACGGGAAAACCGGTCAGCTCAAAGATGCTGAAGAAAAAATACCGGCTTCAGTCCAGTTCGGCAAATATCCGTGCAATCCTTCATCGCCTCGAATCCCTCGGCCTGCTGTACAAACCTCACGTTTCGGCGGGGAGGGTACCGAGCGACGCGGGATACCGCCTGTACGTGGATGATATCGGGAGGATCGGGCGTCCCACGAGACGTGTCATCGAGCAATTCAAGTCGAGGATGGGACGTAACCGGGGTGACATGCGCGGGGTGATGACGACCACATCGCGGCTTATCAGCGAGCTTACAAACTGCGTCGGACTCATGGTAGGCGTATTCGGCCCGGGCGGCAGAGTCGGCAGGCTCGAGATGATCCTGCGCGAGGGTAACAGGGCCTTCGTGATACTGCGCACGGAAGACGGAAGAGAGAGAATGGCCGAGGTCGAGATGGACCGCAGGTATATGCCGCGTGTCGTCGACAGGGCCGTTCAGATCATAAATGAGAGAATCACTGGCTGCCCGCTCGTCGAGGCGGCCACCCGGCTTACAGGATGCGCGAGAGAGTTCACGGGGCCGGACAGGGAGATAGCCGGCATCGTAGCCGGAGAATCGGATTTTCTGTTCGGGGGCACTTACGACCTTGAGTACTATCTGAGAAAAACGGACAGCACCGAGGAAATGCCGTTGCTGAAGGACCCTCGCACTTTGCGCGCTCTCGTCACCCTCATGGGAGAGAAGAGTCTGATGCTGAGGGTGATGAAAAACCGCATCGGGCGCGGAGTGATGGTGACGATAGGTGAGGAGAACGAGATAGAGGAGCTGAAGGATTTCTCGGTCGTGACAAGAGCGATACCTGCCGGAAGGTGTGAGGGACTGCTCGGAGTGCTCGGCCCGACGCGGATGAGCTACAGGTCAGTCATGGCGCTGCTTGACGGTATGGCCCGGGAACTGATAGAGCTTTGACAGGTTATCTGACAGTTATAAAGACGCAGGAGGGGATGGAGATCGTAAACGGAAGGAATATCCCTTGACTAGCGAAGGTGAAAAGACCGGAGATGCCGGATCTGCCCGCAAGGTGGAGATACAGGATACCGGGGGTCCCGACGATATCGAGATCCTGCATGACGATATCGAAGAAGAGGAAGGGGCCGAACAGACAGGCGAAGCCACCGGAACGGCCGGAACTGGCGATCTGGAATGGCTGAAGAACCTGGACGACGAAACGACTCAAAAACCGCATAAAAAGCAGAAAGTCAGGAATACAGCCAGGAAAAAGTCTAAAAAGGCGTCTGAAGCTGATATCGCAGAGCATCTTGCACGCAAGAACGAGATGCTCCAGAAGCTCCGCAAAAGACTCATAGAAACGGAAAAAATCGTTGCATTAAAAGAAGATAGGCTGATGCGCCTGGCTGCTGAATTCGAAAATTACAAGAAGAGGACGAGTCGGGAATGGGAATTGCTTAAAAATCAAGCGAATGCCGGACTTCTCATGGAAGTTCTCGGCGTTCTCGACGATCTGGACCGGGCATTCGAGCATTCGGGGGATTCGATCGAACATTTCAGGGATGGCGTATCGCTTATTCATTCATCCCTCCTCGATATGCTCAAGCGTAACGGACTCAGCGAGATCGAGTCGGCAGGCAAGCCGTTCGATCCGCAGTATCATGAGGCGGTCGCCGAGATGAATAGCGATACCGTTGAGGTTGGATTTGTCACCGAAGTGATTTTAAAGGGCTATTTATTGAATGACCAGGTGATCAGGCCGGCCAAAGTTGTTGTCTCGAAGGGCAGCGAGTAGAGGGGCCTGGCGCCGCCGGAAAGAGGACATGAAAAATGCTTAAGGTAATTGGTATCGATCTCGGAACGACAAACTCGTGCGTCGCTGTAATCGAGGGGAACGAGCCCGTGATCATTCCGAACGCCGAGGGTGGAAGAACCACTCCTTCTGTCATAGCTCTGGCGAAGAACAACGAGAGACTCGTCGGACAGCTGGCAAAACGACAGCAGGTGACCAATCCCGACAACACGATATACAGCATCAAGCGCTTCATCGGCAGAAGGTTCTCCGAGTCTGAGGAAGAGACCAAGCAGGTGACCTACGGGATCAAGAGCGGCAAGAACGACGAGATCCTCGTCGATCTGAAGGACCGCAGTTATCGTACGCAGGAGATATCGGCTATGATGCTCCGCGCGATCAAGACATTCGCGGAGGAGTATCTCGGCGAAGAGGTCACAGAAGCTGTCATCACTGTTCCGGCCTATTTCAACGACGGCCAGCGCCAGGCTACGAAGGACGCTGGTAAGATCGCAGGCCTTGAAGTGAAGAGGATAGTCAACGAACCGACGGCGGCCGCGCTTGCCTACGGGCTTGACAAGGAGAAGAAGGGCAAGATCGCCATCTTCGATCTCGGCGGCGGCACCTTCGATATTTCGATACTCGAGCTCAGTGAAGGCGTATATCAGGTCAAGTCTACCAATGGCGACACGTTGCTCGGCGGCGACGACTTCGACCGGGTCATCGTCGGCTTCATTGTGGCTAATTTCAAGGAAACAGACGGAGTGGACCTGGCCGAGGACAAGATGGCCATGCAGAGGATCAGGGAAGCGGCGGAGAAGGCGAAGTGCGAGCTCAGCACGGTCCACGAGACGAACATAAACCTGCCGTTCATCTGCGCCGATGAGAAGGGTCCGAAGCATCTCGATATGGTCCTGACCCGGGCCGAGATGGAGAAGCTGATCCATCCCCTCGTGCAGAGGACTCTCGAACCCTGCAAACAGGCGCTCGAGGACGCGCAGCTCAAGGTGGATGACATTGACGAAGTCATCCTGGTCGGCGGCTCGACGAGGATCCCCTCGGTGAAAAAGTTCGTAAAGGATTTCTTTCGCAAGGATCCCCACAAGGGTGTCAATCCCGATGAAGTCGTCGCGATGGGCGCCGCCATCCAGGGCGGAGTGCTCTCCGGCGAGGTCGATGAGATACTGCTTCTGGACGTCACCCCGCTCAGTCTCGGTATCGAGACCCTCGGCGGGATGATGACGACTCTGATTCGCCGCAACACGACTATTCCTTGCAAGCAGGGCCAGGTGTTCTCTACCGCTACGGATAACCAGCCGGCGGTAAGCATCCATGTACTGCAGGGCGAACGCGAGATGGCCAGGGACAACAGGACCCTGGCGAGGTTCGACCTGGTCGGGCTTCCACCCGCACCGCGCGGGGTCGTCCAGATCGAGGTAATATTCGACATAGATGCAGACGGTATCATGCACGTCGTTGCCAAGGATCTCGGCACAGGCAAGGAACAGAATATCCAGATCAAGGTCGCAAGCGGCCTTTCCGAGGAGGATGTCGAGAGGATGGTCAAGGACGCCGAGGAGCATGCCCTCGAGGACGAACAGAAACGGAGGGTCGCCAGGGTCCGCAACGAGGCGGAGATCCTTCTCTATTCGACCGAGAAGACTCTCGAGGAGCATGCCGAGATGATCCCGAGTGACGACAAGATCGTCATCGAAGGATCGATGCATGAGCTGAAGGCCCTCATAAACAGTGAGGACAGCGACCCTGAGGATATCCGCAGATCTGCCGAGAATCTCTCGACAGCGGTATACAAGATCGCGGAGATGATGTATCATCATGCGACCACTGACGACGGTTCGCTCGGTGAGTAAGAAAATCTTATATCTCAATAACCGGCGTATAGATATTACAAGCGACCGGACGGGGCATGACAAAAAGGGACTACTACGAGGTGCTCGGCATAGAGCGGAGCGCTTCGGTTGATGATATAAAGAAAGCTTACCGCAAGCTCGCTCTCAAGTATCATCCCGACAAGAATCCAGGCGACCACGAGGCTGAGGAGAAGTTCAAGGAGGCCACTGAGGCCTACGAGATCCTCCGTGATCAGGCGAAGAGGTCGCAGTACGACCAGTTCGGCCATGCGGGGATGTCCGGAGCGGGTGGTGCCGGCGGATTCGACTTCAGCGGCGGCGGTTTCGATCTGAGCGATGCTCTGCGCGCGTTCATGCGTGATTTCGGGATGGGAGGCGGAGGCGGCGGTTTCGATTTCTTCGGGGGTTCCCAGGGAGGCGGAAGAAGACGCGGCGGCGCGAGGATGAGGGGCAGGGACCTGCAGATCCATCTCAAACTCACACTCAAGGAAATCTCCCGGGAGACCGTCAAGAAGATCAAGGTCACAAGGATGGTCCCCTGCAGGGAGTGCGGCGGCTCCGGCACGGCCAAGGGCTCCAAGCGCCAGACCTGTCCGACCTGCCAGGGCCAGGGAGAGATAAGACAGGCCTCCAGGTCGCTTTTCGGCACTTTCGTCAATGTCTCGGCCTGCTCTACCTGCGGCGGAGAGGGCACTATCGTTACCGATCCCTGCGGTAAGTGCAGGGGAGATGGAAGGGTGAAGGGGACGAGCAGCGTAGAGGTCAAGATCCCGGCCGGCGTCTCGACGGGGAACTATATCACGCTGGCAGGACAGGGTGACAGCGCTCCGAGGGGCGGAACGCCCGGGGATCTGATAATAGTCATCGAGGAGATCGAGGACGGGATATTCGAGAGACACGGATTTGACATTCTGCTCGATCTGCCTGTCACGTTCAGCCAGCTCACCCTGGGGGACAAGGTCGAGATACCTACCCTGGAGGGAAAAGCGGCGCTGAAGATACCCCCCGGAACGCACTCTCACAAGATATTCAGGCTCAAGGGCAAGGGGATACCGAGGCTTCACGGCCGCGGCCATGGCGACCAGCTTGTCAGGCTTATCGCCTGGACTCCTCAGAACGTGTCCGGCGACGAGAAGAAAGTCTTCGAGGATCTCGAAAGAAAGCTTAAAGACAGCCTTCCCCCCGCGGGCAGGAAGGTCTACACTTCCTGATATGTCATCGGAAAGATTTTTCATCATAAATGGATCTCCCTCCAGAGGAGATGAAGTAGTCCTCGGAGAGGGTGAATCACGTCACCTGTTAAAGGTCGTCAGGGCCAGGCCGGGAGATGAAGTGACCCTTCTCGATGGAGAGGGCGGTACATACAAAGCTGTGATCAGGACAGGCGGTACGATCGGCGGGCTGAAAAAAAGCACCGGAGTCACCGCTGAGATAATTTCGGTCGAAAGATCCGGCCCGGCTTTTATCGTCGATATCGCCATGCCGATGATCAAGTCGCACAGGATGGACTTCGCGATCGAGAAGTGTGCCGAGATGGGTGTGAGGCGGATTATACCATTCCGGTGCGAGAGAAGCATCTGGAAGGGTGGTGATGAGGAGGCAGGGAAGAAACGGGAGCGGCTCGAAAGAAAGGTCGCCGCCGCCTGCAAGCAGTCGGGTAATCCCTGGTTCACGAGGGTAGAGCCTGTGACTGCCTTTGCCGGACTGGCCGGCATGCTCGGTGACTACGGCAGTATATATCTTGCCGATGCAGCCGGAGCGTCTTTTTTCACCGCATTCGGCAAGCGGGACAGCTCCCGGGGCATGATCGGGATAGTCGGCCCTGAGGGCGGATTGACCGGAATGGAGAGGGAAACTCTCCTGTCTTCCGGCGCCGTCACGGTCTCACTGGGATTGAACAGGCTCCGGAGCGAGACAAGCGCGTTTCTGATGGCCTCGGGTATGATACTCTGCAAAAAGGAACTCCAGGAATAGGTATTACCCGCCTTTTGTTGACGCATACAGCCCCGCATGTATATAATCCTCGATTAGTCATATCCGGGACCTGACCTCGAAAGGGATACCATGGCTGGAAACATAATCACGACAAAACTGCAGGACGACCTCAAAACGGCGATGAAGAAGAAGGATAAGGTGCGCGTCAGCACCATGAGGATGCTTATCAGCGAGATGAAGAACGTACAGCTTGCTGAGAGGGGCGAGCTGAGCGAGGAGAAGGAGCTCTCCATTATTACGAGCTACGCCAAGAAGAGGCGCGAGTCGATAAAGGCGTTCGAGCAGGGCGGCCGTGATGACCTGGCGGCGAACGAGCGCATCGAGCTGGAGATTGTCATGGCTTACCTTCCCGAGCAGATGGGCGAGGATGAGATCAGGGCCGAGGTCGAGAAGATAATCGCCGAGACCGGCGCAAGCGGCCCGCAGGATATGGGCAGGGTGATGGGACCGCTGATGGCGAAATTCAAAGGCCGTGCGGACGGCGGAGTTGTAAAGACGATCGCCATGGAATCGCTGCGGGGCGGCAAAGGATAAACAGGTGTTTATTTTCCGTATAGTTGTTCTGGCGGTTCTGGCCTGGTTCTTCATCATCGGGATAAAGAGGGGCCTGATACGCCAGGTGCTGGAAGTGGCCGGTATCATCGTGGCATTCCTCGCCGCATTCTATTTCGCCCACGCTCTTGCCGAATGGATAGAGATAAAGACTGCGGCAGACTACAGGCTCTCTCTTGCGATGGCCGCCCTCGCGATATTCATCGGGATCATCATCGGGGTGCATTTCATAGGTCTGGGACTGAAGAAGCTCTTCGGCCTGACGATCATGGGTGTGCTCGACCGCGTGGCAGGCGGACTGTTCGGAGCGCTCAAGGGAGTGCTGATCGTCAGCCTGGTGCTGTCGGTGATCATGATCCTGCCCGTTCCCGATGATATAAAGGACGAGTTGAGGGAGGACCCGGTCACGGGAGCCATCTACCCCGTGCTGCCAGTGATGTTCGACGCGGTTGTAAGCCGCATACCGGGGGGCGCGAGGTTCGAGCAGATCGCGAGGATCAAGGACTCCGACGCTGTCAGGGACGCGAAAAAGACGCTCGATAATATCAAGGAAAATTTCGAGACCAGCAAGGACCGGCTCGAGAAGGATCCGGAAGACTGATCCCGCATCCCCCGAAAAGGAATACAGATGGATTCAGGCGCGAGACGCTCCGCATTGAAAGATGAACTGTCGCAGGCGGCGGAGAAACTCGAACTCGGCGCCGTTCTCGAGATGGTCGCCAGCAGCGCCACCTCGCTACGTACTGCCCTGGCCTTCAGTTCAGCGCAGGTCCTAGAAACCATAGAAGAAATCGAGAAGATCCAGAACGAGACCCTCGAGCTGATGAAGGTCAGGCAGAACGGCGAGGACCTTCCTGTCGCCGGATGGAATGACAGTGCGGAAGAGCTCTCGAGGATAAGCGCCGAGGGGATGACCTCCTCCGGCGAGGATCTCGCCGCCATCGCCGCTGCCGAGAAAAAAGCAGGCGAGGTGAGCAGGTTCATCGAAAGGTCCACGGAGGATCTGCCGCTGATCTCGAAATACCTCGCGGGATTCTCCATCCGCGACGATATAGTCAAAAGGATCGAAAAGACGATAGGCCCCGATTTCGAGGTGCTGGACAGGGCCAGCACCGAGCTTGCACGGCTGAGAAATAAGGTCGGGAGCCTTCGCTCGAAGCTCCGCAGGGAGTGCGCTGATTTCGTTTCTTCTCATACTAAGGGTAAGGGAGAGGAGTTCGTCACGCTTCGCGGCGAGCGGTTTGTCATCTCTCTGCCGAGGGACGAGGCTTCGCACATCAAGGGTATCGTCCACCATCAAAGCGGCAGTGGAGCTTCTCTCTTCATGGAACCGCTTGCGTTTGTAGAGGAGAACAACCACCTCGAGGCAGCGATCCACAGCGAGCGCGATGAGGTCCTCAAGATCCTCGCCGCGCTGACGTCGGAAGTATTCGCAGCGGGAAGCGACCTGACCGGCAACCAGGACAATCTCCTGATCCTCGACGCGGTAAGGGCCAGGGCAATATTCGCGGACAGGTACAGTTGCATACGACCCGGTCACAGCGAAGATGGAAAACTGGTGATACGATCGGCCAGGCATCCGCTTCTTGAGAAAGGATTCGCTGAGGAGGGAGAGGGCAGGGAAGTGACCGGACTTGACCTCGTCTGCGGTCCCGGTCTCAAGACCCTCGTGATATCGGGCCCCAACGCTGGCGGAAAGACTGTCGCCCTCAAGACGATCGGCCTGATGGTCATGATGGACAGGCACGGGCTCCTCCTGCCCTGTCTCGACGGTACAGTCGTACCCGATCACTCCGAGATATTCGTGGATATAGGCGATGATCAGTCGATAGAAAAATCGCTCAGCACATTCTCCTCGAGAGTGATCAAGATGAACAGAATACTCGAGCTTGCCGGTCCCGGGTCGCTCGTCCTCGTGGACGAGATAGGGGACGGGACAGATCCCGAGGAGGGAGCGGCTCTTGCCGGAGCTCTTCTCGAGGAACTCTCCAGGCGGTGCGGCAGGACCGTAGTGACTACGCACATGAGCTTCCTCAAGGGTTGGGCTCACGATACGGAATACGCCGGGAACGCCACGCTGGAGTTCGATCCCGATGCGCTCCAGCCCCTCTTTGTGATGAAGATGGGGATCCCGGGCCGAAGCTGGGGTATCGAGACCGCCGGAAGGATGGGGCTCCCGGGAGATATCATAGACAGGGCCAGGGAGAACATGGCCAGCCCGTCACTGAGGCTGGAGGAACTCCTGGCCGATCTCGAAAGGACCGAGCGGATGCTGGCTGCCGAACGGGAAGAGCTGCTCGGCAGGGAGGAGCAGCTCGAACGCCTCGTCAGCAGCTACCGCAACCGCCTCGATAACCTCGATCAGAACCGGGAAGAGCTGGAGCAGGAGGCGCGCAGGGAGGCGCTCGACATAGTCAAATCGACACGCGTCGAGATGGAGCGGCTCGTCAAGGATATCCGTACGGCACAGGCGGAGCGCAAGGTGATCACCCGTTCGAAGCAGGAGATACAGAGGAGAGCCGAGCAGTTCGAGAAGGAGATAAAGCCGATCAGACCGAAAGACTCACCGCAGCCTGTCGATCCTGCCGATCTCGCTGCCGGCCAGTGGGTCGAGGTCACGAGCCTCGGCAGAAAAGGGAAGATCATGGAGGTCGAGGGACACCAGAGGATACTGGTGGAACTGCCCGGAGGCATAAGGGTAGAAACAAAAGCCGGGGATCTCGCGAAGGCGGAGAGCCCCGAGCGGAAGACGAAAAGGCCGAGGGTGAGGTACGACGTACCTTACAACGAACCGGTTGAAACCGAGCTGATGATCCGCGGCCTTGAAAGGGCCGAGGCGATGGAGAAGGTCGACGCCTTCATCGACAAGGCGGCTCTGCAGGGCCTGGGAACGGTCCGGATAATTCACGGGATCGGACGCGGGATCCTGAAGCGGGCGGTCTACGACATGCTGAGAAATGATCCGAGGGTCGCTGATGTACATCCGGGTGAACCGGCGGTCGGCGGCGATGGAGTGGCGATAGTCAGGTTGAAATAGCAGGGAGCAGGAAAGATGAACATCATGAAACTGGACGAGACGGAAATCATGAAGAACGCGCACGGCGTAGATGCACGCAACCTCTTCAACACCGACGACGCGATGGTAACGGTCATCACGCTGACGCCGGGCCAGAAGCTGAAGCGCCACATCACACCGGTCGACGTGGCCTTCTACGTCCTTGAAGGAACCGGAACAGTAGAGGTCGGAGAGGAGAAGGCGGAGGTCACGAAGAATACCCTGGTCGAGAGCCCGAAGGACATCGTGCACTGCTGGTACAACGAAAGCGATGTGGACCTGAGGTTCATGGTTATCAAGGCCCCCAGGCCGAAGACGAAGACAGTTTTCATAGCGGATGAATAGACGGCCTGAGAAAAGGTGATCGAACTGCGATGATACCTGAAAATATCATAGACGACATAAGGGACCGTACCGATATCGTCGATGTGATCGGCGGAGTCCTCGATCTCAAGCGAGCGGGGCGCAATTTCAAGGCGAACTGCCCGTTCCACGGTGAGAAGACGCCCAGCTTTATGGTCAGCCCCGAAAAGCAGATATACCATTGTTTCGGCTGCGGCAAGGGGGGGAACGTCTACAGCTTCCTGATGGAGTACGAGGGTGTCGGATTTGTCGAAGCTGTAAAGGAGCTTGCCGGCCCGTTGAACGTCGAGGTCGACAGGTACCTCACGGGCAGTGAGGACCGCAGCAGGTTCGATCCCTTTTATCGAGCGATGGAATTCGCGCAGATGCATTTCAGGAAGGGGCTTGAGGAGAGCGAAGAAGCCTCCGGGTACCTCGAAAAGAGGGGATTCGGGAAGGAACTGGTGGAGACATACAGGATCGGCTTCGCCGGCCCATCCTGGGAATCGCTCTATAAGGCGGCGACAGAGGCCGGTATAAAGAAGGATGCCCTCCTCGAGATGGGTCTGATAATGAGGAGCAGGGGCTCAACGGGGTACAGGGACTACTTCAGGAACCGCATAATGTTTCCGATCCGCAACCTTCCGGGGCGCGTTGTCGGCTTCGCGGGGCGCGTAATGGATAATTCAGAGCCCAAATACCTCAATTCGATGGAAAATCCTATCTACCACAAGGGCAAGATCCTCTACGGGCTCGATCAGACGAAGGATGATATACGTAAATCCAGAACTGCCTTGATAGTAGAGGGTTATGTCGACCATCTGATGCTCTGGCAGAGTGGTATCACAAATATTTCCGCAGTTTGCGGCACTTCCCTTACTGAAGATCAGGCCAGACTCCTTGCACGATACGCTAAACGCATATATATTATCAATGACGGTGACAGAGCGGGAGTGCGTGCGGCAGTAAGGGCGGCTGACCAGCTTGTGATCGAAGGGCTGGATACCAGCATAGTCATCCTGCCGGAAACCGAGGATCCCGACAGTTTCATAAGAAAAGAAGGAGTAGAGGCTCTCCACAAGTTGATGAGTTCTGCTCCTGATTATTTTAATTACCTCCATGGTGAGGCCAACAGGGGATCGAGGACCTCATCGCGCAGGAGGCAGGTCGTAGAGCACCTGCTGGCGACGGTCTCCCGGGTCGAGGACGGGGTAAGGCGTGAGTTACTTCTACAGGAAGTCTCCGGCCTGTTCGAGATACCTGTAGCGACGCTCAGGTCGAGCCTCAAGCCGGGGAGGAAGCGCAAGCCGTCCGCCGGACAACCTGTCCGGCACACCGTCACAAAGAGAGAAGAGAACCAGAAGGCCATGTTCAGGATAGCGCTTACGAGCGCCGCCCTGGCCGCCCTGGTCACCGATAATATAATCGAGGAGGATCTTGAGGGGGAAAGCTACAGGAAGCTCCTCAAGGTCCTCGATGAGGCTGTCGAGAAGGGCGTCGATCCGGCCGGCCCGAAGTTCGCCGGCTTGATCAGCGACCCGGAACTCTCGGCGCTCTTTGCCGAGATAGCCCTCGCAGATCCGCCCCCGGGGCCGGGACGTGAGATCCTGCACGATATTGTGTTATGGATCAAGAAGGCGTCCCTGAAGGCTGAGATGGTCGAGATGAAGGTACGCCTCAGGCAGCTCGAAGAGGAAGATTCTGACGAGACTTCATCCGAACGGATCGGAATAGTCTCGGCATATATACAGATTGAAAGAGAGCTCGGAAAACTGGAGATCAAGGAGGATTCTCAGTCTTGATGGATGTCAACAGGATTGAAGAAGTTCTTGTAGAAGTCCGGAAACTCGCCGGCGAAAAGGGTTATATCCTCCATGAGGAGATCGAGGGACTGGTAGGTACGGATTTCGATCCCGAGGATATAATCCCCCTCTACGATAAACTCAGTGAAGAGAACATCGAGTTCTTCGACTCCGATGAGAAAGCCCGGATGAAGCTCGACGCCCAGGTCCGGCGTGAGCAGAAAGAGGCCAAGAAGGCGGATGAGGATCTTACAACCGGCGTCCGATACGACGATCCGGTAAGGATGTACCTCCGTGAGATGGGTAAGGTTCCGCTGCTGGACCGCCAGGGTGAGATCGAGATCGCCAAGCGCATCGAGGTTGGTAACGGAAAGGTCGTTCACGCGATCTTCAATCTGTCCTCGACGACCGACCGCCTTATCGATTACGTCAAGCGGATCGAGGAGGAGGAGATGCGTCTCGAGGAAGTCATCCAACTCGAATCTGGAGGGCTTCACCCGCATTACACGGGTAAAAAGGAACAGAAGAAGTACACATCGGTAATGAAGCAGATAATCAAGCTGCGTATTGAGACCGAAGGGATAAAATCGAAGCTCCGCAAACGCATCAGCAAGAAGAAGTCGGGTGAGCTGACAAAGCTGCTCGAGGACAGGAACAAGAAGCTCAAGGAAAGATACGCAAAAATAAAACTGCACCCCGTTCAGATTGTCAGGATAGTCGATTGCAACAAGGAGATACTCCGCGAGCTGGAGAGGCACTACAAGGAGCTTCACGAGTACGAGAAGTTCATCGGCATCACTGCCGTAGAGGTGCGGGACGCCATCAAGATCATGAATGGCCGCTCCACGAAAGCCAAATCTGCGCTCAAGAAAAAGATCAAGTGGTCGAAGGATAACCTCACTGACTTCTCCGGCAGGATCAAGGTCATCGAGCGCGAGTGCCGTGCGATCGAAAAGCGTGAGAACGTCGAGTACATCTCGCTGAAGAAGATAGTCCGTGACGTGAGGTTCGGTGAACGCAAGGCCGAGAGGGCCAAGCAGGAAATGATCGAAGCTAATGTCCGTCTCGTTATCTCGATAGCCAAGCGCTACACGAACCGCGGGCTCGAGTTTCTCGATCTGATCCAGGAGGGCAACAGCGGCCTGATGCGCGCGGTCGACAAGTTCGATTACCGCAAGGGGTACAAGTTCAGCACCTATGCCACCTGGTGGATCAGGCAGGCGATCACAAGGGCGATCGCCGACCAGGCAAGGACGATCAGGGTGCCGGTACATATGATCGAAGCGATCAACAAGGTCTCTCGTACCCAGCGAAAGCTGATCCAGGAATTCGGCCGCGAACCGACCCCCGAAGAGGTCGCGAGCCGTCTCGACTATCCCGTCGGCAAGGTCAAGAGCGTGATGAAGGCCTCGATGGAACCGATCTCGCTCGACAGGCCGATAGGCGAGGATGACGACAGCAATCTCAGTGACTTTATCGAGGACACAGGCGCCTCGTCGCCGGATCAGACGGCAGCCCACTCGATGCTCAAGGACCAGGTCGCCAGGGTGCTCGCGACCCTGACCCCGAGGGAGGAAAAAGTCGTCAGGCTCAGGTTCGGACTGGGCGACGGAACTCCGAGGACCCTCGAGGAGGTCGGGACGATCTTCAAGGTAACGAGGGAGAGGGTACGGCAGATTGAGGCGAAGGCGCTGAGGAAGCTCATGCACCCGAGCCGTGCTAGAAAATTAAAGGGTTATATAGACCTGTAGACATCCCTGAAAAGAAAATTCAGGGCCCATAGCTCAGCGGTAGAGCTCCCGGCTCATAACCGGTCGGTCACAGGTTCAAATCCTGTTGGGCCCACCATCATCTCATCGCCGCCCCGTGTAAACGGGGCGGCGATGCTGTATGGACTCAACATGCACTACGTGATATAATTCCCTATCCTTAAAATATTCTTCAGGAGGTTTCAATGCGTTACATAGGATTACTCATGGTATTCGCCCTGTTGACAGGATCAGTAACAGTGCGTTCTCAGCAGAAGCGTTCCGATTTTTCCGGAAAATGGCAGCTCAACAGGGAGATGAGTGATTTCGGCCTGGGCCGTGACGGCAAGAAGCGTAACCCGCGTTCCTCTCAACTCAATGTCGAGCAGGACGAAAAGAACCTCAAGGTCACAATGATCCGCACAGACCGCGACGGGAAGGAAAACAAGAGAAAATTCAAGTATTCCCTCGAAGGCAAGAAGACGAAGAACAAGACCGAATCGGGCAAACAGGAATCGACGACCAGATGGCTCGAGGACGGAAAGATGCTCGAGATCAGCTCGATAATGCACATGAAGCGCGGGGACATGGAGTTCGATATGGAGTCGGTTCAGATATGGTCGCTTGTCGATAGTCAACTTGTCATCGAATCGGTCCGCTATACTCCAAGGGGAGATATGGAGACAATAGCGGTATATGACAGGAATGTTGCCGAAGAAAAACAATGAGTGTACCGATACTTTGACTCTCGTGATATAATGCTGTGACAGGATATCCCCGTCAATCATGTTCCCGGAAGATTGAAAATGACATACACGATCAGATACGATGATGAATCAGGCTATATCATGGTCGTTGTAGACGGCATTCTGGATCTGTCATTACTGAAGAATATGGCTTCTGATGTTGCTGCAGCTGCTGAAAAGCATGGCTGTAAACGCATTCTCAATGATTTGCGCAGCGCGAGATTGAAGGGTGTAATCGATATAATTCAGATGCCGAGCGCCGCCAGGAAGTCAGGGATCGAATTCCGCTCCAAATGAGCGCTTGTCGTAGGACAAGATTCACCAGGATTCGATTTCCTTGAGACCGTCTTCGTCAACCGGAGCCACCGGGTCAAGACGTTTACCTCTATTGATGAGGCGAAGCGCTGGCTCCTGAAAGACTGAACTGAAGGAGCCTCCATGCCCCAGCTTGTGCTCGAATATTCGTCTAATATTGCTCAGGAGCTCGACAGCGCCGTACTTCTCGGCGAGATCGCTTCGATAGTATCAGCTGCAGGGGAGATTCCCATCGAGCATTTTAAGAGCAGGCTGATCAGGAGAGAAGAATACCTCGTCGGAGAAGGAGGCGAGAGAGACGCCTTCGTGCATCTCGAGGCCGGGATCTTCTCGGGGCGGAGCCTGGAAGTAAAGCGGCGGATAGGCGAGGACTGCGTCGAGTACCTCGAGGAGTATTTTCTGCCCGCTTCGGGTGAACTTTCCCTGCAGATTACCGTAGAGATAAGGGACATGGAGAAGGACGCATACTTCAAAGCGGTCCCGGGAAAGCAGGGACAGGAGTGATGGATATGGAACAGAATCCTGATGCGAGGAAATGGGCTTCATTATGTCACATCGTCGCGCTCAGCGGACTTATCGGAAATGGGGTTGGATTCGTGCTGGGCCCCCTCGTAGTATGGCTTATTAAAAGGGACGAATACTCCTTCGTTGAAGAGCAGGGGAAGGAAGCGATCAATTTCCAGATCACGATGATAATCGCTGCTGTTGTAAGCGGCATCCTGACTGTCGTTGTCATCGGTTATTTCCTGCTGGTGGCGGTAGGTATCGTGATGATCGCATTTCCGATAATTGCCGCAGTAAAGGCGAGCAAAGGTGAACCTTACAGGTACCCGTTTACGATAAGGTTTATAAGTTAGTAGCCCCGGTGAACGGAGAGAGTGTTGAAGGCATACCTTGTGAGGCACGCGCAGCCTGTCAACTCGTCGGTCGATTCCGCCAGGCCCCTTTCCGAGGAGGGGATGCGGGAGATCAGGAAGGTCGCCGAGTATCTGGGCAGGCGCGGGGATGTCACGCCTGAGGTCATCGTTCACAGTGAGAAGACCAGGGCAAGGCAGACCGCCGAGTACCTCGCTTCGAAGCTCGACCCTCCGGGTGGAGTGCGGGAGGAGCTCGGGCTGCAGCCGAACGACGATATCGAAGGCTGGGATGCCTGCCTCGCTTCATCGCCGGGCATGATGATCGTCGGCCACATGCCTTTCATGGGCCTGCTCTCGTGCGAGCTTACCAGGGGGGAGGTCTGCGGGTGGAACACCGAGTTCAGGACAGCCGAGGTCTCCTGCTTTGAATATCTCGGAGATGCCGCGTGGAAGTTCCTCTGGCATATCGCTCCGAAAGATATATGATCCGGCCTGAAGATTGCGTGAGATTTCTCATAGTTTCCCTCCCCCCGGATACGCTGTGGTGGAGCGGGACCGGGTGCGGGAATCTATCTCGCTGATATTAAAGGGCTTGTGCTGACCGGTCGCCACCGGGAAGCTATAAGCTGATATATTACATGGCTTTACTTTGCAACGGCGGGGGTCGATAATGCAACTCAGGCGCAGCTTCCTGATAGCCCTCATGGTAATCGCTTTCATTATTTTCGAAACGCATTCCTGCTCGGAGGACAGATCGGTAGTACCCGATCCGCCTCTGGTCATCGATAATGAGCTGCTCGGCGCGAACGACCTCTATTTCGCAGATGCCGATCACGGATGGATCGTGGGCCGGATGGGGACGGCAGTCGTTACGGAGGATGGCGGCGATACCTGGACATCCGTAACAATAGATGATCTCGATATGAGAGGAGTCTATTTCTCCGACACGCAGAACGGCTGGGTAGTCGGCCGCGAAGGAAAGTTCTATACCTCGAATGATGGCGGGTACAGCTGGGAGAGACAGATCTTCACCGGGTATCCGCAGATGGACGACCTTTTCGAGGTGAGATTCGTGAATGCTACTGAAGGATTCATCCTCGGGTATCATGGAGTCTTCGTGACCGAGGACGGCGGTAACGACTGGGTCAATAACTGGCTCCCGATCGTAGAGTACAGGGGAGCCTGGTCGATGACAGTGCTCGACGAGGAGAACGCCTATCTTATGGGAAGCAAGTGGACCGATTCCGATCCCGAACTGCTCTACTTCACCGGTGACGGAGGCCAGACCTGGTCGGCCGTACCAGGATCAAACGCCTCGATACTGAGGGGCATTGTCACTATCGAGTTCCATGACAAGCAGACCGGATGGGCCGGTGGCGCCGCCGTGATGAAGACTACCGACGGCGGGCAGACCTGGGCCGTGCAGATGGGGACGGCGACGATACGCGAATTCTTCATACATGACGATATGTCGGTGATCGGCGTAGGTAAGGGATCGATCATCCGCACCGTAGACGGCGGGGCGACCTGGACCGATGTGGCGCCGGTGGACGAGAGGATCGTCGACCTTCGGGCCGTACATTTCGTAGATGCCTCTCATGGCTGGATTGCGGGCACGGGCAGGGAATCGATGATCGAGGGCCGTTCGGTCAACTACACTGTCGTACTGGTCACAACGGATGGCGGGGCGACCTGGTCGCTCAGGGAGTTCTCGTACGAGACGACCGGCCTGGAGGCAGCTGCATTCGAAGAGACTGAAGTGCCGATGTACCAGTGACCAGTCAGGATTCCGTTCAGATAATACTTGACCACTTCGAGGTATTCCTATAGCCTAATTGCTTTATTGTCTGATCTTTGATAACGAAACACAGGTATGGAGAGAGCTAATAACAATCCTATCGCTCCGCGACCCGGCAAGCCCGGGTGCGATTTCAGCATGCCTTTTCTGATGCTTCCCGTCCGGGAAGCATTTTTTTTACCGACGAGAGGTGCAGATTGACTATGACGGTCGAAAGTGACATCCAGTTTCTTATCCAGCTGTCCCGGAAAGATCTGGAGATGAAAGAGAACAACAGGCTTCTCGAAACGGCCCCGCTCATGATCAGCAAGCTCGACAAGGAAGTGAGCGACATGGACGCGCACTATGCCGAGGCGGAGGCTGAACTCCTGAAATTGAAGAAGGAGGATGCCCGTCTGGAACTCGATGTAAAAGATGATCGCGCGGCTATCGAGAAGAAAAAGAACGAACTGCTGACAGCCAAGGATAACAAAGAGTACGCCGCGAAGACCGCCGAGATACAGTTTCTCGAGAAGAAGATCGACCAGAATGAGCTCAGGATACTCGAGATCATGGAACTGATGGAGGTCGAAAAGAAGGAAGTCGCAGCTGCCACAGAGCAGATAAACACAGAGAAGGAAGCCAAGCTGATCGCCAGAAAGGACTGGGAGGACAGGATCGGGGAGGCGAACGCAAGGCTGGCTCAACTGCTTGAGGAAAAAACCATAACCATGCCGCTGCTCTCCGAAAGGATACGTATGCGGTACGAGCGGTTATTGAAGGTCAAAGGGGATTCCGGCGTATCGAACCTCATCGGCGATGTATGCCAGGGGTGCTTCAGCCGGGTTCCGCCTCAGCAGGCGCACGAGATCAGGCGAAACGATTCTATACGGACCTGTGAGGCCTGCGGCCGCATACTGATCTATTTCCCGGTCGATGAGGAGCCGGATTCCTGATGAAAAAGGCAAGTCTCAAGAAACTGCTCGAACTGCTTGCCGGCGGGCTGATGCTCGATAACGCCTGGGAGCAGGCCGGGTACCATGCCAGGGCAGAGGCGGAGGAGGCCCTGCTGGAGATGGCCGCCATCCTCAGAGTAGAGATCAGTGCGACAAAACCGGTCCGTGAGCCTGTATCTGCCGGCACCGCGGCAAAGACCGTCGATATCACAGGTATGACGATATCTGAACTGATCGTCCACGCGGACGGAGCTTCCAGGGGAAATCCGGGCCCGGCCGCCGCTGCGGTCGTGGCGTATGATACGGAGGGTACCGAACTGACTTCCCGCGCGAAGAGGCTCGGGAAGGTGACCAACAACGTTGCCGAGTACAGCGCCTGCATCCTCGCGCTCGAACTGGCGGCTGATTTCGGCTCGCCGAAGGTCACGGTCCGTATGGACAGCGAACTCGTCGTCAAGCAGATGAAAGGCGAGTACAGGATAAGGAACGAGAACCTGGCGGTCCTGGCCGGAAAGGTCCGCGAACTCGCCGCTGGATTCGAGAAATGTACGTGGGAGCATGTACCGCGGGCCAGAAACGCGGCGGCCGACAAGCTGGCCAACGAGGCTCTCGATGAAGTGGCCGAGAGCCGGTAATCCCCCATCCTTTGACCTTCGGGCCTCACTGTGATATATTGACGCCAGACAGTTGTCCGAATTTATTTTGGACGGCGGAGCGGACAGGATGATCGCGGCCCCTTCGGGGTGTTCGAGGAAAGTCCGAGCTCCACAGGGCAGGGTGCTGGGTAACTCCCAGTGGGGGCGACCCCAAGGAAAGTGCCACAGAAAATATACCGCCGCCGGCTTGCCGGCGGTAAGGGTGAAATGGTGAGGTAAGAGCTCACCGGTGCTGCCGGCGACGGCGGCAGCCAGGTAAACCCCACCCGGAGAAAGACCAAATAGAAGAGAAGAAGCGGCCCGCTTCGTTTGACTCTCGGGTAGGTCGATCGTGGCCCGCGGAAACGCCGGCCCCAGATAAATGATCATCGCCGGTCCGCTTGCGGACCGGGACAGAACTCGGCTTACAAGTCCGCTCCGCCGTTCTTCAGCAGCATAGATACGTGAGGCTTATATGTCTTCCTGGCTCGTCCGGCCGATCGATTCCAGCATCCTTACCAACCTGAGCGACGGGCTCGGGATATCCACCACAGCAGCGAGGATCATCGCCTCGAGGGGCATCTCAACGGTCGGCGAAGCGAAGCAGTTCTTCACACCCTCTATCGATCAACTGCATGATCCCTTCCTTTTCAGTGAAATGGGCGAGGCGGTAAAGACCGTTCGGGAAGCCGTTTCAGCGGGGAGCCGCATACTGGTCCATGGCGATTACGATGCTGACGGTATCTGCGGTGCGTCGATTCTCTACGAGGGGCTGCGTTCGCTCGGCGCGGATGTGCACTACTTCGTGCCCGACCGCAAGAAGGACGGTTACGGCATGGCGAGACGGATCGCCGAGCGAAGCCTCGAGGTCGGCCTCGGCCTGATGATAACGGTCGACTGCGGTTCGAGCGACGGAGATATCGTGAAACAACTCGCTGACGGCGGGATCCCGGTCATCATCACTGATCATCACGAGATAGGAGAGAGGGTCCCGGACGCGAAGGCATTCATCAACGCCAAGCTTCCCGGGGAGACCTATCCATTCACCGAGCTTTCTGGTGCGGGTGTGGCATTCAAGCTCCTCCAGGGTATCGAGAAGGACATGGGAATCGATATGGAGCTGGGCCGCCTGCTCGATCTCGTCGCCATCGGAACGCTCGGCGATTATGTCCCTCTTGTCGACGAAAACAGGTCTCTCGTTACGCTTGGAATGACTGAACTCGCGAAATGGGAGAGGCCCGGTTTCGCCGCTCTGAAGAAGGAATGCGGGATCGCGGCGACCGGTTTTTCAGCGCGTCAGATATGCTTTACCATAGTGCCGAGGCTCAACAGCCCCGGAAGGATAGGCAGCGCGCGCACTGTCGTCGAGCTGCTGACGACCTCGGATGCGTCTGAGGCAGCCGCCATCGCGGGAGCGATCGAGGACAAGAACAGGCAGCGGAGGGCACACGACAGCCAGGTCACCGAGGAGGCCTGCTATCTTGCCGATATAATACTCAAGAGAAGCGATCCGAACGCGCTCGTATTCTCATCTTCCTCGTGGCATGAGGGAGTCGTAGGGATCGGAGCTGCGAGGCTCGCGGAGAACTACGGTCTGCCCTCGGTACTGATCGCCGTGCGCGACGGAATCGGTAAGGGCTCTGTGAGATCATCGGGCGGGATAAACATCCGCGATACCCTGGAGAAGTGCTCGAAATATCTCTCCGCATTCGGCGGGCACCGGGAAGCGGGCGGTTTCTCGATAAAAGAAGATGACATCCCCGCATTCAATAAATGCTTCAACAAGATCGTAGGCGAGGCGGCAGGCGAAGGGGACGGGCATACGCATATCCACGCCGACGCTGAACTTTCACTCGCCGAATGCGATCTCGGACTTATATTGTTCATCGAACAGCTCGCGCCGTTCGGACCGGGCAACGCCGAGCCGCTCTTCATCATCCGCGACCTTGATGTGCTCGAAAAGACGAGGATCGTCGGAAAGCACCACCTAAGGCTCGCCGTCTCGCATGACGGCGGTACGCCGCTCGAGATAATAGGCTTCTCGCTCGGAAAGAACTGGCAGCCTTACGACGTCATCGGGGGCAAGATCGATGTTCTGGCCCATCTCAGAAGGAATGTCTGGAAGGGCAGGGAAGAGGCCCAGATACAGGTGACGTTGATGGATCAGACGGAGAAACCTGCGGCACTGCAGGAAAAGAATCAGCGGTAGATCCAATGCGGACAGTCGTACAGAGAGTGAGCGAGGCGAGCGTCGTCGTCGACGGGAAGGCAATAGCGTCGATAGGCCAAGGCATACTCGTGCTGGCCGCCTTCCGCACCGGTGACAGCGCGGAGGATCTCGACTGGATGGCGCGCAAGTGCCTCGAGCTGCGGATATTCGGGGACGATGCGGGAAAGATGAACCTTTCCGTCATGGAGACCGACGGTGAGGTGCTCGTCGTCTCGCAGTTCACCCTGTACGGGAACTGCCGCAAGGGACGCCGGCCGGCATACACAAACAGCGCTCCGGGGCCCGAAGCCCTGAAGCTCTACCGCGAGTTTGTGGAGAATATCTCCTCGAAATGGCCGAAGACGGCCGAAGGGGAGTTCGGCGCCATGATGGAGATCAGACTCGTCAACGACGGGCCGGTGACGCTCATCGTCGACAGGGAGATGCGATGAATCCGTTCCTGTCCTACGCGATCCAGGAAAGGCTCCTTCTCGCCTCGGCCTCTCCGAGACGCAGGGAGATACTCCAGAATCTCGGATTCGAGTTCGAGGTCCTTCCCTCGAATGTCGACGAGTCGGAGGTGCCGTGGAACGACCCGGTCGAGAGCGCGAAGCTTCTCGCCGAGATAAAGGGAGTGGACGCGCAGAGGACCCGTCCACGCAAGACGATCATCGCCGCCGATACGATAGTGCTCTGCGACG
>SDBS01000773.1_pt1 | contig 31822 bp, 52 predicted proteins | sample 2277091 | NCBI WGS metagenome assembly SDBS01 (sample SAMN10404972, study PRJNA504765) | marine sediment metagenome | isolation source: marine sediment core GS10_PC15, 163 cmbsf | place: Arctic Ocean: Southern Knipovich Ridge | collected 2010 | reverse complement strand
GTTCCTTCATTACATCTTTGCCACATCTTGGGCACTCCTTCCCCATTCTGAAACCCTTCTAGCCTGAAATAATTAAGTGCTGTGCTGATCGGTTTTATCCGGTGTGACACGTACACCTTTGATTAGGAAGAATCTCCGAAACACCTATGACAGACATGATCATTTGGATTGATCAAATAAGTCCCACAAATTGAACATTTTTCTTCCAAGTAAAATCAAAATATGTTCTGTTATTTATTCATTTTAGATTTAATTATCCACCAAGTACGCTTGTTAATTGCGATCCTGAACTTGTGTTTTCTTTTGGAATATCTCAAGTAACCAAAACCATTCACATAGGCTTCATACACTAATGCCTGCCTCTTGAATTTTTTAATTTCTCTTTGGTTCAATTTTTTTCCCTCTAGACATTGTTCTCAACACACAACCACAATCTTGACATCTAACTGTTATCTTTGGTTTTGGTTCATCACACTTTTTGCACCACTTATTTGACTTGTAATCAATCAGAGGCAAATTTTCATCCTTTTTCTATCATCTCTTTCCAGTGTTCAATGCAACAGTACGGATAAAACTTTGATTCCGGTGTGGCTCTTTTGCACTTTAGACAATTTTCAATCAACTAATATTATGATTCCTGATCGTAAATATCTTCTAAAAGTTCTCGTTGGTATTTTTGTTCCTTGATTATCTGATCCATCTTCAATAGGATTTCATCATTTTGATTCAAACCCAATTCAATTCCCTCATTTGCTGTTAATAATTTTGGTTTTTCATTAGTAACATCTGCATCTTCAAACATTGGAATTACAAAAATTCCTACCACTAAACCACCCACAACTATGATTACTAATGGAATAACAAGTCCAGTCAATAATCTATTTTTTTTATTATAGAAATCAGGTGGTGGATTTCCTGTATCTGAATCAGACATTATTTAATCGACTCCTTGAATCTATTTTCCATTTCAATTTCAACAATATCATTACTAAGTGACATTCCAACCTTGCCTTGCTCCTGTCCACAAATACTGCAAATTGAAATTTTCTTTCCAATATGTGACATTGCGTTTAGAACATCTTCTTCTTCCAAACACTTTCTTAGACATCTAGGACAAATCTTCATTTGTTAATCCCTCTTCCTGTTCCTTCAATAATTTCAATGTAGATTTTTCCTTCTGGTTTACCATCAATTATTATTGGTCTCTTTACGAATGTACCATCCTTCATTTCAAAATTGAAAATAATTTGAAATCTTCCACTTTTACTAAATAAATAATCGCAACCCAAAATTAATTACCCCTCTTCAGGCTTCCTGTCCAAAACTCTACGACAATCCTTGATTGCACACTTGTATTTTCCATCTTCTCTATCTAGATACCAACAACACAGTCCGTTGTGATTTTTTTCTTCACTCAACTTCAAGTCCTCCTTTCTCTGCTAGTTTTTTTGACATTTCTAACATATCTTCAATAACTCTTTTGACTTGTGTTGGATCTTGTAAGGCATCTGCCCATCCCATAATTAATCCAGAAAAATATGCGTACTCGGCTTTTTCTTTACTCATTTTCTTGATTTCACCATCGCAACTTTTAAAATTGCACATTCCCTGTAAGCCTTTGCAGTTTTTTTGTCACCGTATGCGTTTCCAAGTATTTTCTCTGAATTGATTTCAATATCCTTACTTGTTTCTGTTCTATCAAGCATATCTGCAATCATCTGTTTTTGTTCTTTTGATAGATCACTCATTTTTTTATTTTTCCTCCTTTGGTAGTGTTTGTTCTAATTTTGTTACTTTACAATTAGTGTAACCCATTCTATGTGCAAGATATGTGAGAAGTTTTTCTGCAAACTGTTGTCTTTTTCTTCCGGTAGTAAAGTGATGTTGATCAACCCATCTCATTACTGCTTGACACATCCAACACCTGCAATTAGAACCAATACTCATATTTTTTGAACCACCACTTTTAGTTCTAATCCATCTTGGTTTATCTCCCTTCATTTGAACTCAATTCCTGCATAATGTTTGCCTTTATGATTTTGTTCTCTACCACAGTAGAGTGTTTGATAATCATTCATGAAATATGGTTGATTACATTTAGGTTTCATTTATGCCAATCCTCCCCTACTAATGGACATTCATAATGTCCTGTACCATCACAATAGTCACACATATCATCTTCACCATCATGAAACATACATGGATAACACATTCCACTATTACTACATCTTCTACAAACTACCAATTTTTTTCCCTCACTTTGTTAAATTTCCGAGAAACATATCCTGCAATTAATCCTGTAAGAAATACCAATACCAGTGCTACCATTAGGATTGGTTCTGATTCAGAACCAGTTGATGGATCAATCATTGGGTTCGGAACAGTATTCATTTGTTAATCACCTTTGGATTGAAGAGCCTATCAAACTGTTCAATGCTAATTAATTCTTTAGTTGGTTGCATCAATAATGAAATCCAAATCATTAACATTCTATCCATGTGTTCTAAAGTTTTTTTTTCTAATGGTTTTGGTAAAGTCTGACCACATTTTGAACAATTATTCAATTCTTTTTCAACCTCTTCTTAAAACAATGACTTATTGCATGTCCTGATTTACAATCATCACAAAAATAATGTGGTTTGTTTGTATCGTAACAAAGTTCACATGAAGAACCATCATCATTACTATCAAATTTCTCATTACAACTTGGACACTCAAACGCTATCTCTACTCTCATTTGTTTTTCTCCATCTCTTCTTTTTCTTTGTAGAATTTGATAGAGTCCTCTCTTTCATAATGAATGAATTGGATTAATGGTTTGTCTGGATCATGAATCTTTTGATGACATTTGAAATGAACAAATGCAATAACTTGTGGATAGTAAGAAACATGATGTTTGATTAATTCAATGTCTACACCGTTATCCCATTTTTCCGGCTCTTTAAAACATACAATGCATGATTCATTTGAATTCATGTAAGTAATTGGTTCTTCCATCAATCTAATCCTCTCATTTCAAAAATATTTTTGCAAATTTTGTTAGACCCATATCATCAGCACAATCCATACATAGTCCACTAAAGTCTTTTCTTGTAGTCTTTCCACAAGAAGCACATGGTTCTCCATTAATAATGAATTCTTCACTACTCTCAATTAGTCCGTCTTTGATTTTTCCTTTGATTTTTTTTATCACGTTAATCTTGTTTTCTTCAAGCCAGCATGAAACTATACCATTAGGTTTTAGTTTCTTTCTTGCAATTTTTAACACCTTATCTATTACTAAATATGGAGTAGAGACTGATGCCCAAATATCAATATGAATAAAATCAAACTTTCTATCTGTAGTTTTAATAAATTCAATTGCATCTCCCTTAATCACACTTGTTTTTTTGTTTTCTACAACTGGATAAACTAAATCAATTACATCTTTTTCTTGTTCAACTATTGTTATACTCTTGACTTGATCTCTTTTACTTGCATAGTGAACAAACATTCCAATACCAATTCCACACTCTAAAACATCTCCTTTTGAATTGTTGATTGCATTTTTAGTGGTTTCATATTCAAATGGAGTATCACTCATCCAAACTCCATCTTCTACATCGAGAACTCTTCCATCTTGCACTATTTGATGAAGTTGAACAGTTGGATACGGTGTTTTGAATCTACATATACACATTCCTGATTCGCTTGTGTAGTGTTGAAGTGTTGCTCCTATCGGTACAGTTAATTTCCTAATCTCAAAGTCCCTAACCCTTCTTTCTTTATGTAAATTATACAAGTCGTGAGGATAATCTTTGTATCTTATTGGAATTGCATTTGGATCAAGTTTTACATGAGAAGGAATTGCAATTACAGGTATCTGAAAACTTGGATTTAGGTTTTCAACATTATCACTAATTAAACGAGGGATTCTCTCTCCATCAAGAATTTTCATTTAACAATAGACTCCTTAATCTTGAATTTTAGATTACAACTGACACAAGTAACAAGTACCTTATCTATAACAGAAGTATTCCAACTATAACCACAGTGAGGACATTTTACTTTAGATTTCATTTTCCTCTCCATACTTTTTCATTTTTTTTAGTTTCATCTCTTTATCAAAGTCAGAAAACATTCCTACACCTAGCATCGTAATCTCGAATTTTTTTATAGATTCTTTGGTTTTCTTCTGCATTATTTTTTGATGATCAACTTCGTTTTCCATCGTCTAACTCCTTTCTTTTATTAGTGGTGGTGGTTAATAGGCTTTCGTTATCATCATCGTCTTGAGTGTACACGTACATCTTTGATTGGTTTTTTGGTAACGGTTTACGTTTAATCAAGTGCAACATCCTCCACTGCATGTATTTTGTGTGATGGATCAGAACAATTGCAACTTATTGTCTCACACAAATGATGATAGCCTCTCCCACAGAGATTACAGATCTTAATTTGTTCATTAGCCATTGTATCCTAACTCCTTGCATAACTGCTTGTACCGTTTGAACTCTTGATCAGTAAGTGGTCTTTCCAAAGATTTTTTCATCCAATATTCTGCCTGACCTTTTTTGAATTTGAATTCAAAGTCCTCTAGAACTTTTTTACCTTCGGCAGTCAACCTTCTACCTCCTTATGATATTCATCATCAACCTGTGTAATTATTTTAATTACATTTGCAGTGATGTTATCATTTTGATCTCTTACAGGTTCACTACATTCGGGACATTCGGCATGATCGTATAATCCAATGAATTCTTTTCCACAGGATTCACATTCAAATTTTGCCTTGATTACTCCTTCAACGAACTCAGTCATTTTTTATCTCCATTGTAGTTTGGATTTGGTATGTACTTCCGTTTCTTTTGTATTGTTGAATTTTACTCAATTCTTTGACACCTCACTGATTCCCTTGAATACAAAGATTGCATTGAATCTCTCAATGACTTCCTGTATGTCCAAGTTGTTTGCTGTGTTGAATTCTACTTTGAAAGCATATCCGTATGTTCCGTTTTTTGCTATCTTTACTACTTCGTCAATTGAAGATACTCTACAATTTCCATTATCAAATAGTCTTATCACTTCTAGATTTCTATCGTTTGTTGTAGCGTGTTCAATATCTCTTTTGACTTCTTTATCATCATGTTTTGAAGGAATTAGAACTGACTTACCTATCACATGAACAAATGAAATTGTTGCTCTAAAGTCACTCATTTTGAAAAACCATCCATTAATGTTACACCTTCGTACTTTGCTTTTTCAATCTTCGGTACAATCTTCTTGAGAAAAGATTTGAGTTCCTTTCCGAATTTGTTGTTATTTTCTGGTTTAACTTTACATTTGACTATCAGAGCAGTTTTGTGTTCTGATAGAGGTTCTTTACAACTTGCACAAGGTACTGCTTCCATCGTATCTTCTCCTAGCATACCACCATGATTATCATGTGCGTAGCTGACATGCTTTACACCAATAACAAAAGTATGAGGAACACCTATTGTATCCCATGCGATGTAATTACCGTTAGCACTCTGACCAAACTTTTTGTTTATTTCTTCATTCATTATTTTTTACCTCTCCACAAGTTTTTTTCTTTTTTCAATGCTTTAGCATCTTCTTTTTGCATTAATCCTTCACCTTCTGGATACGGTCTGGTTCTTATTCCTAGTGTCCATTGAAGTAATCTAATATTATTTCTCAACTTTGTATTATTTACCCCATAAAGATTATCGATGTCATTTCTGTATCCAGCAATTAATCTTAGAATTGCTTTATCTGTTCTTCTCAATTTCTTTTTTTCTCCTTTATCTTTAGAGTCTTGCAAGCAGTCTGTATCAGTTTTATGGCTTCGATAACATCCTCTCTGTTAATCTCATCGTACTTTCTATTGCACCAAATGTGACCAGCAATTCTTTTTGCATCGCTAGTGAAAGGGAGATTTGTATTCCAATCATCATCTTCATGTTGAAATCCTATTCCCATTGTTCCAAACTTTGGGAATGCAACTACTGATTGATCCTTGAACAATTCTACTTTGAAGTACCAATAATCTTTGTTTACTGGTGGAGACATCATTGCAACGAGTTTTCCGGTTCCTATGTAGAGAGTTTTATCTACATAGTTGGAGTTTACTTGTACTTTCATTTTGTTTTCATCCTCTCAAAAATATTTTTGTCCTTCCAGTTTTTTTCAGATTCTAGAAAACCTTCACTGTATTGCTGAGAAGATTTGATCTTCTCTAATGCAAGTTCTTTTTGCAAGTCTACAATTTTGCCTTGTAGTATCTCTACAAGGTTCTGGTCATTCTTGTTTTCAACTGCTTGCTCAAAGATTTGATCTTCAATCACCATTCTCTTACTGTTCTGAAGCAAACCTGTCTTACCTGTCTGTTCGTCTGCATCTACAACTCCGGCTTGCTTTCTTGTGATATGTGATTCTTCTACATAGATTTTAGACACTCCACTTTTGAATATCTCACCTCTAACGAAGAAATTTCCTGCCTTTAGATCAAATAGTTCATCTGCAATTTTTGGTTCTCCTAAGAGTTCTGAAACAATTCTTCGGTCTCTAAGTTCTGTAGTCTTACCACAAATCCTGTTTGCACATTCTCTTCTTGCCCTGATGTCAACTTCTGAGAGATATTGTGTTGAAAGTACCATTGAGATGTTTAACTTTCGTGCTCTCTTTGTCAGATTGATTATTGGATACCTTGAAGGTATGTTTGCTCTGTTTGACTTTGATGGTACATACACATCTGCTTCATCTATGAAAACAATTGCTGGTGTTCCAACTTCCTTTCCAACAGAAATAAAGCCTTTAAGGAATTCTCCTACAAATGCTTCCCTGTCTGTTAGATCTTCAAAGTCATGTAAGTTTACAACTATGGATCTTCCAAGTCGCCTTGTTTGGATTCCAATGTCCTTTGCATGTTCTAATGAGAAGATCTTTGGTGTTGTATCTCTTGAAATTAGTTTAAAGTCCTTGTACTGAATTGGAATATCAGTGAACTCTTCTTGGTCATCTAGGAAAACCATCTGTACGTCAGACCTTTCCTTTTTGATCTGTTCAACTAACTTTAAGATGAGACTCGTCTTACCTCCACCTGTCATTGACTGGATGAATGTATGTGTACGAAGAAATGTACTCAGATCTAAATCAAAGTCTGAGTTATCTTCTAAGTTTCTTGCGAGTTTCAATCCTTAATCTCTCCGTTTAGTCTAGCAATTTTTATGTCGAGTTCTATGATTTTTTCAGGTGCATTTTTCCAATCTCGAATCTTATGCTTTAGCATAATTTCGTATTGGTCTCTTAGTCCTTCAAGATCACGTAGATCACGTTTCTTTCCTATGTAACTGCCTAATGTCCAAAAATTTCCCATTTAGATAACACCTCCTATAATTTTTCCAATATACGGTTGTATGTCTGTTACCCAATTACCAACTGCTGAAAAGAATCCTGTTGGATCTGCTATCGCTGGTGTAATGAGAAACGCTGTGAATATCATTCCAGTGATTATTCTTTTTGGATAGAATGCCTCGAACATCTAGACAAAACCTCCTATCACTTGTGCGATGCTGTACACTGTGCTTCCTACAGACTTTATGGTTTCAATAGTTCCTATCGGGTCGTTGATCATTGCTGATACTACAGTTACACCAAGAATTATTCCGAAGATTACTCCACCGAAAATCAATTTTTATCATCCTCTACTGCGAATTTATCTCCGTAGACTTTGTACATCTCAACTCCTTGATATTCCAAAGTTTCAAAGATTTGTTCAAATTCTTGTCTTTTGAATGCTCTTTGTTCTGGAACGATAAGAACTGAGTTTGCCTGCTTTACAATTCGGAACATAAATAATCCTCTTTGTATGAGTTTTTTCTTGTTGTTTCTTTTTGCAACAACTACATCTTCTGTATCACTTAATGGGTAGATTTTGAGATAACCTAATCCTTTGTTGTTTGCATACACTTCTTGTATGAAACTTGGATGTTTGTTTACTAGAGTATTGAAACCAGTGATTAAACGATCTTCAATTTCTGAAACTCCAATATCCTTTTCAAAGTTGATTGTTGCTTCTTCACCTTTGATTACCTTCAAAATTCCTTCATCGATTTTTGAAAAACGATCAATACTGGATTTTTGAACAAGAGCACCAAAAGCATCTTGAGTAATTTCACTACGTTTCCATTTGAAATGAGTTACCATATACTCTAAAGTCTCTTCCTTACTCTTTGATGCGTAAATTTTTTCTTCCGGTTCAGCATCGTTACGGACTTTCAGTTTTTGGTTCATAATTAGTGGTGGTGGTCAATTGTTAATAAAGATGATCCCACTTTGATTTTGCATATATCAGACTGATTGTGCATTCGAACGCACAAAAAAGGTTTCAAGTGGAACACGTACATCTCTGATAGTAGTCTTTGATTTGTATATAAAAAAAGGTCAAATTTGTCCATTTTATTTAAAGTCATCAAACCTCATCCTTTTGGTTCCAAAACGACACGTACACCCCTGATTCAAAAAATAAAATAAAAACACAGAACTTCATTCAATGGGAATAGAAAATCTATTTTCCTACTCTTCCATGTCTTACAAAAAACTCTGCATCACGATGTACAAGGCTTTTTTCTAGCATCTTTTCTTTGTAAAATTTTCTCCATTCTCTTTGTGATAATTTAGATTTTCCCCATTTGCTTTTGTAAAATAAGTGAGGTGTTCTTTCTTTACCAAAAAAATCATGGAACCCTTTCCATTCTTTCTCGTATTCCTTGTCTGGATTACGGTATATTCCTTCAACCCCACAAGTATTTCTCCATTCTAGAAATTCTTCATATTTCGTTAGTCCTGCTTGTCTCACAAGTTTTTTTAATTCTTTAAATGACAACATAATAGTTCCAAGAAAATCTTTCCAACCTTTCCACTGTTTGCTGTAAACACGTTCTGCACTCATTGGTATGCCTAAATTTTTGAAATTTTCTTTTTTATAATTATTGAAAAATTCTAACCTTGATTTGTAATTGTATTTCATTATAATTTTTTTGGCTTTGTTATAATCTAACCAAATTGGAACATGTCCGTTTCTTCTATAGAATAGATCTGGATTTCTAGGAATACATCTTGGTATTTCATCATTAAAAGTTTCAATAAAGTTTATCCAATCTTCACGATTTTTAATACCTGTAATTTGGGCAAATTTTGAACACTCATCATAGTCTAAATGTTGAACTAATTCCAAAGTTCTAGTTTTCATTTATTTCCTCCTTATGAAATTTTTCTGTCTTGATCTCCATGAAAGTATCATTATATTTTTTCATTAACTTTTTTGCATAGTGTATTGCGTTGAAATGATCTTCAAGTCTTATTCTCATTTCGAAGTCGTATATTGGATCTTCTACTAATCTAAATTTAGTAAATCCGTAGGAAGTTAGAATGTCTTTGGCTTTATTGTTAGTAGTCTTTGGTTTGTAAACAGAAAATTTATAGATGTAGGATGTTTTTGGTTCTGATTTACCTTTTATGAAAGGTGTCATTTACTCCTTCCTACCTTTGGAACTTTTAATTTTCTAGCCTCTGTTCTTGTTGGTATAAGTGAATGTTGTTTTTCTATCATTAGTTCTAACATTGATTTTCTTATTGCAGGTACTTTTGGCAATTTTATTTTATCTGGATTTTCACCATCTGTAACACATCTTGCAGTTTGATTCTTGAATTGTAATCTATTCCATTTAACCCTCAAATCATATTCAAATACTTTTTTACCACCACGTTGTTTGATTTTTGCCATTATCAAATGGACTCTAACTTTTGCTTTCTTCGCACCCTTGCTTTTTTTCCTTCCTTCTCTAATCAACCTTCCAATTACTTGTTCAAATTTTGCATAAGTGAAAGGATATGATGCAAAGATTACATTACCTGATACTTTTTGTAAACCATCAAAACCTTCTGAAAGTGCTGATGAACAAATTAAAACATCTCTACTATTATTCAGGAATGGATCTCTACCAGTTTTCTCACTTCCTGTATATATGCCAACGCTGTATCCTTTTTCTTCAAGTCTTTGTTTTAAGACATCTACTATTCCTGTAACAAACTCACAATAGATTATAGTTTTTCCTTTTACCCTTTTGATTATTTCATTGATTTTTCCATGTAATGCTATCTGTTCAAAGTTTAACCAACTCATTTTTTCAATATCTCTTAATGTACAACCTTCTGGTAAGTAAGATGTAACTTCAATCAGATCTTTTTCATTTAATCCTGTTACTTCTATGTTCAGGCTTCCCATAAATCTAATACAGTATGGCAAAAATAGAGTATGTAGATTTGATGCGTTTCTAACTGTACTTGTTTCACCAACACTTTCTAATGCTTTCAATATCGCTTTATCATTATGAGCAATCAATTCTAACATTGATTTGCCTTCTTTGATGTTATTGATTACAGGTGTTGCTGAGAGGCATAACACTTTAAGATTTTTTGACTTGCAAAGTTTTAAAATCAAATTATCTACTGCATATCTTCTCTGTGATTTTTTATCAATGTCTCTAATTTTGATGTTTTGTGCTTCATCAAGAATTAGAAAGTCAATTGGCTCTTGTTTTATTTTTGAAATTGTTGTGTTAACATCTTTGATACTGAATTTATCATAGTTAATTATATGGTAATTTGCAACTCCTTCAACAAATGAATGTGGTATCTTACCTATTGAGATAAGTGAATTTGGATAACATTTCAATATTTGTTCGTTCCATTGTTCAACAATCGAATTTGAGCATATCACCAACGTATATTTTGAATTTAATACCCTTGTAGCAAGAATTCCTGCGAATGTTTTACCTCTACCTGAACCTGACATGTTAAAGAATCCGTCTAATACTGTCATTATCCAAGCGTTGAAAAATTGCATCAATGTTGGCTTGATCTTTGGATTCCAACCATCGGGAATTTTTATCTTTTTTACTTGGTCATATTCAGATAAGAAAGCCTTAATCACAGCATCATGGAATTTATTTCCATTTAGTTTTTCTTTTTTGATTTTTGTTACTTCTGAATTTCTTAATCTAGTTTCTTTACCAACTGCTGATTTCCATAATAACTGACAGGTAATTGTTACATGAAGATCAAAGGTTTTTGGATCAGTATCTTCATAATCAATTTTTCTAATCTCTTTTAGAAGTTTTCTAGCATCAATATTATCTTCTTCTATTAGTTTTATTTTGTCTTTTGATTTTTCGATTAATGTTTGTGTATCTATTTTTTTCCCTTCTGGATTAACAATAATTCCTTCACCTGTCAATGCCATACCTCCAAAGGGTTTGTCAAATCTTTCTGTTCTAGCCCAATACAATAACGCCTTTCTGCCTTGTGGAGTTTTTCTTAAATCAAAAAAGTTAGTGAAATATGATCTTCTGAATGGATCTCTATCTTTGAAACAACCCTCAGCATCAAACCATCGATACAAACTACCATCTGTCCATCTCTTATAAAATAGCCAGTTTGCCCTTATCTTTAAAATTACACTTCTAATCCTTTTTTTATCTACCTCAGTTTTATCTTCTGTTCCAGTAAAATTATACCATCCTCCCCAATCTCCCTCAAACAAAACTCCATCGATGGTAGTATCTGCTGTTATGATTGGTTTTTGCTTTTTGGACTTTGATCTTTTAATTAATTCATCTGTAAATATTTTTAAGAATTTTTTATCTTCTTTAGTTAAAACGTACAAGTTTCTTTCCCTGAAGAAACTAACTATTTTCTTTTGAGAGTATTTTGAATATTTACTCTCCCAATTTTTTTCTAGTTCTTTTAATGCCTTTGTAATTGGTGTTTGTCTTTTCTTTTTTATAATTTCTGTATAGTGTTTTTCCCACCAAAGTTCGTCAATGTATTGAGTTCTTTCAACCCTCTTTGGTTTTTCTTGTTCTGTGTTTAAATCTCCTTTACCAAAACCTTTTGGTAATACTGGTACTCCTGTGTTTAAATCAACTTCATCATCACTCAATTAGAGTAACCCCTTCAGATTTTTTTCTGCTTTGTCTAGAAGTTCGGTTAAGAGTGTGTTGTTTGAATTAATTTTCTTCCAAACTGCTTTACAACTTGGGCTTCTGCATACACTGAGTCTAAATCCAGACATTGAGGTTTGACCCTTTGCTGTTGCTAGTTTTAGTTTATTTTCTGCAAGGCATGGTTCACAAAGATTAATTTTCAATTTATTTTCCTCTCCAATACTACACGTTGTATGATTTGATCCATTAGATTTTCCATTTCTACTTGTGCTTGTTCAAAGTATTTGTCAGGATCACCAATCATTTCATAGTTAGAATCTAACTCGTTGCTTTCTTTTATCATACGAGTGACAATTGGCAGACTGAATCCTTCGTGTACTAATCTTATTACTTCGAAGTCATTATCTTCTCCTTGTAAATTATCTCCACCATTGTTGAATATTTCATAATAAAGATTTGAAGCCCTTCTGAACAGGTCAATTTTTGTATCAGATGCTTCTCCTGAATCTGGAACTAATTTTTGTAACGTGTCTGATTCTTTTTGATATTTTCCTTTATTATTCCAATATGTTCTGTCATCATTTTTTGTTTGACTCAAACTTTTAACACCTCGCCTTTTTGTGTTTGATAATTGATATTACCTGCTTGTTCTTCGGTGATTTCATCGTCTGCACATGCTTGGTCTTGATGTATTCCACCTGATAATTTATTGATCAAGTCTGAAACGAGTAATTTGATTTGCTCTGTTTCAAGTGTGATATTTGTTTGGACAGATTTTCCAAAAATGTCAGTTCCCTTTATGTTAAATGATACACCTTGTTTGTCACCTGCTCTTCCAACTTGTGTGATTGACAAGTGACCGATTTTCTCTCCGGTATCATCATCTTTGTACTCGTTAGCAAATGTGCGAATTCCACTACTCAATTTGCAACTACCTTCCTTTCTTGTTGTAATTCTAAGACTCTTTTGAAACCTAACATTGCAAATGCAGTTAGCGTTGCAATATTAATCTCTCCAACAACATTGTTATCCAAGTCTTTGAAGATTAGATGTTTTTCACCAAAGTCTCCTTCCCAACTTCCACCAGCATTGTCGAATCTCTTTCCTTTAAGAACAACATTTCTGATTTCAGATGGTGAATTGTCTGGTTCGTGTCCGTCTACTGGTAGTCTGACAAATACACTTGCAAATTGTTTAATGTCGATTTCTAATGTACCAAAAAATTGTTTTGCTCTTTCGCTAGATGATAAATGTACATGTCTAATTAACTCATCACTACTTGGTGAGTTTTGTTTTTTGATCGCTTGATCAAATACTGGATGGATTGGTTCTAACTCCGAGTTACCACCTTTACGGTCTTTGATATTTTGAGTCATAATTAGTGGTGGTGGTGGATAGGTTATAAAGGTGATCCCTATCTGATTTTGGATATATCAGACTGTTTGTGTAAAAGTACGCACAAAATCGCTTTCAGGTGTGACACGTACACCTCTGATTCAAAAATCAAAGAAAAATCAACGAACTCTGCATTTTTTGATTTCTAGTTTATAGAAGCATACTGGACATGATACAAGTATTTTCTTGGACTTTGTTCCCCAAATATTTCCACATTGGGTTCTTGGGCACTTTACCTTTGTCTTGTATGAGGTAAGCATTTCAAGGTTGATCATGATTAGTGGTATTTCCCATCTCCGGTCACAATTACTTTACTGTTTTGTATATGCAGTTTCCTGTAGAATTCATCTGCAAATCTAAGGATTTCTTCATCTGTTAATGTGATCTCATTGGCTTGTAGGGTTTCAAAGATATTGATACAGCACATTTCCTGTTCCTGATCTACATCCTCAAGGATTTCACTCTTGGTTTTTTTCTCAGTCAAATTTTATTCCCTCCAAACATCCATTCTCTCCATTTACACAAGTCTGTGTGATTGCATCCATTACAAATGTAGCCATTGAAACTCTTTGAACCACAAAACAAACATTTACTCAATTTTTTACCTCCGGTTCTTTGTATTTTTTAAGACATCTTCTACAAATCGGAATTCTGACATCCAGATGAGGATGTTCTTTTGAATAATCATTAAAGGTTACAACGGATCTGTATTCACTAAATTCTCTAAACCAAATATCCTTGACTTCATCTACTGGATCAGTATCTTGTAATCTGCTGTTTCCAACATAGGATTCATTCTGATAATGAAAGTGCTCAATGAATTCTTTTGGCAAAACATCTTGTTCAATTTTGAAGAATTCAATAATTTGCCTATAATCTATGAACTTCACTTGAATGATAATAGACCATTTAACTTTTCTACAAATGGAACATTCATGTCTAATCCTATCATGAGAATCTAAATAAAACGAATTGTTTTTTGGAATATTTACTGTGAGTAAATCATCTGGATCATCATAAGGAACATGATCAGTAGTTCGGTCATGAATAGATAGAATTTTCATTTTTTGTAAGTCTTTTGATTCATCAACTACAAGCCATTTTCCTTGAACAACTATTTTCTTATCACCAGAATCATAGGAACCAAATCTTTTGAATAACTTGAAATGATATTCTTTATCTTCTAATGCTCTTGATGCCAATTCAGATATATTTTGACTCTTAACGAATTTTCTAAACCACATGTAGACTCTATTATGATTCTCTTTGTAATCATCAGCGATTAATTTTTGCAAGTCATTTGCAAGCACATCCCTTTTTTTATACGCTAATACATTTTCCAAAAACTTTCTTGTACCAATCATCATAGGTAATGAATTGCTACTTACAACCATACTCGTAATTTTACTCTCATATTTTTTTAAAAGATAACTTGAGGCATCACTTTGACTTTGGAAACTTGAATAGTTCTCACTGGTCTTTACCCTCGTTTCAATTTTCTTAGTTGATTTATCCTCTAATGCTTTTGATACGTCTAATATCGAAACTCCTAACTCTATTTTGTTCTGGTTGTTTTCTATGTAGTCAATAACACGATACAAAAACATGTTAACCCATGCTTTAATTTCAGGGGATTTATCAAAGACTTTATTGATTTCTTCTCTCTTGAAAATATTTTGATCTCTTACTACCAGATCCTTTGCTTCTGATTTTTTCTTATCAAGAAAAACATCTACTGGTAGGAATACATCTCCAAACATTTCTCCCAAGTATTTGTCTGGATTCCTTGACCCTGAAGGATTGTCAATGTTTAATCTCTTTTCAGAAAAATCTAAAATGTAAAATATGCCTTTCCAAATAAAGAACAGATAGACTGAAGTTTTAAAATCATATTTTCCACTTCTCATAAATGTAATTATCAATGAATCATGTACTGGTTCAGTTAGTTTTTTGAAATATTCTACAAGTGCTGTTGGATTATCGATTTCTAATATGTGAGGATAAATCTTTACAGAGTTTTCTTCGTTAGGTAGTGAATTGATTTTTCCAAATTTCAATACCTGAAACTTATCATATTTTTTGTTTCCTATAGTAACGCTGTTTGCTTTAGTAATTGCCTCAAAGACATCTTCCTTGTTTAATGGTTTGAGCCATTTTTCTAATTCTATGAAAGCCTTCTGCCCTTTGGTAATTACTTTAAGTGAATCAAGTTGATCCTTCTCAGATAATTTATAGAAATTATCCATATCAATTTGATCAGAATGGTGTTCTATGAGAAAAATTGCTTTTTGTAATACAACCCAATCTTTTCCATGTGCTAAATCAATCAGACTTTTGATTTCATCAAGTGCAACCATTTGACCGATTGTTCCACTGAAAGTAGTCTTGTTTTTCCACTTTTCGTAGAGTTCTACTGATTGTTGGTGTTGTAATTGATAATACATTGATAGATCATCAACCGATTGTTTTATTTCATCAGTTGTAAAAACGAATTCTTTTAGTGATGGAATTTGATTTTTTGCCATAATAGAAACACTCACTTCAAGTCCTCCTTTCTACGAATCTCAATCTTGAAGGCAATGTCATTATTCCTTTTTGTGTTTACAATATCAAATGATATGAAATCACTTTCACCAGAGTCCAATGCCTTGATGTCCTGTTCTGTTACTGGTAATCCAAAAAGCATTCCCTGTTTTTTTATTTTCATACATTCTTCTCTGTCGGGCATTGCTTCCTTCTGTGCAACTATGAAAATGATCTTCGTTCCATCCCTAATTACAATTGCAGGAACAAAATACTTTGCACCATCAATCCCAATTATTGCCCTTCTGTTTTCTAGTGAAAGTCTTACAATCATTCCATCTGTGTCCATTGCAATTTTAGGAATATCTTGATTTGGAATTTTTTCTATGAACTCACTCAATTTTGTTTCTCTCCTTCCTTTCTTTTTCAATTCTCTTCAAATTCTCATCCCTGTTGTCTTTCCTATCATTCCAACTTGGAAGGTTGAATAGATCTCTTTTGTCAAGATATGTAGTATGATTTCCAAACTGTATTCGTATTCCTCTTCCATCATGAATGATCTTTACTTCTGAAATGTCTGGAATTCTGTTTTCTTCTAACAATTTTAGTTCACTCCGTAATTTTTAATGCCTGTATTATTGCAATATTTACATCCAGTTCCATCACATTCAAGACACCTATCTTGATTTTCTGAATCCCATCTCTGATCAGTACAAACACAATCAATAGGATCTGATGGTTCATCATCACCATAGATGATGTTTTGTTGTGCACCATTACAGACTTTACATTTAGTAGTCAAATGAAAATCACTCCTAATCTTGTTACCTCTAGAGAACCGTAAGTAATTACAGTTATCAAGGTGGTAAAAAAAGTGTAGAGGATCATTCTTTTGACCTCTCCTTCATGTTTTGGATTTCTTTGTATGTCCTTCCTATCTGATCATTCAAAGCCATTATTTTTGAGAGGTTGAATTGAAACTTTCTTGTTTCATCTTCATCGTCTGAATATCTATTGATTAGTTGCTGTGCATCTTCGGCTTGAATGTTCATTGCCTCAACTATTCTATGGATGCCTCTGATTGTCTTTTTTGGATCTGCTATAACATCATCTGCCAAGTCCAACAATCTGTTGTGTGCACTTTCAAGATGTTTTTCCATCTCATCAAATCTATCGGTTAAGGTTTTCTTGAATACCTTTGATACTCCTTCGATTGATCTTTTAGTCTGTAGTTCGAATCCCATTACATGGAGATTTACATGCTCATCTTCTCCCCAAGCCCTTAGAAATTCTTCTGCACCTTCAACATCCAAATCGTTTCCTTGATTGTCTTTGACAACTTTGAGTGGTAACAGATACAATGAATCGCTAAGATACATTGCTCCCATATCCAATAGTTTTTCTCTGAAACGGTTTCTTTTTGCATTACTTACTTCATGTCGGTCAAAGCCTCTAAGTTCTGCAATCCGATGTTCAGTAATGTTTCTGTGAACAATACCTTCACGATCAGTTACAGAGTCAAGTCTTACATGTCTAGACCAATTTCTTCCACGAATGTCATATCCTACAAGTAGGTATTTTGTAAGAAGTTGGTTATCAGATATGGTGAAGGATTTATCCTTCTCAATCTGCTCTATTAATTTTTCAACTGATTGAAGCAATTTAGAGACCATCCGTTATGTTATAACTACGTGCTTTTTCCATTGCACCTGTCTGTGTACATAGTCTTTCAATCTCTTTTTGTGCCAACTTAATTAGTTCATGCCAGTGCTTGTTTTCACTTGTAATCTCATGCATTACCAAGTTGTACATTGACTGTGCATTGCCAATTTTCTTTGTTGAAATATCAAACTTTGTTTGTTCTTCAAGTTTCTTTTTTTCTCTAGCAGAAAGTGGTTTTTGTCTTTGTGCTTCTTCTCTTTCCAAAACCTTCTGGAATACTTCTTGTCCTGCTGGTTTGTCAGTTTTCACTAAAGTCTGTTGCTCTGATGCAACTCTAGCAAGTTTTCCACCGAACTCCAAGTAAATCCTGAGTTGTCTACCAATTGTGGTTAACTCTTCAGACATTGCAGTTCCTTCAAGGAATGGTGTATCCTTCAAAGTTTTCATTTGGCTACTACCTCCTGTTCATCTGCCTGTTCTTCTGCAACTGATTCTCCATCTTCTGTCTCTTCTTCGCTTTCAGATTCGGATTCTGATTCCTCTTCTGCATCTTCTTTCTGTTTTTTCTTTGATTTCTTTTTTAGTTTGTAACCAAAGTTTTCTAGGACTTCAAGAATTATGTCAGTTGTCATCTCATCGAATTGATATTGTGGCATTTCATCAACGAGTTTGTCAACTTCTTCCTGTGTGAGTGGTCTGCCTTCACCTTCAAGAACCTCTCTGATTCGTTCATCAGATAGTGTACAGAATGATCCGATGTTCTCCCAAATGAATTCTATATCCTCTTGGGTTAGACCTAATTGTTCTGCAATTCTTTTCTGTGCCCTTTTCAGGCGTTCTCTCCAAGAAAGACTCAATTTACAATACCTCCTTTGCATTGTTCTGAGTGTTTTGCAATTTCTTTTTCAAGAAAAGCATTTACACACTTACTGCAAGGAAAGTATAACTTTCCATCTTCTGCTCTAAATGCACTAATGTTTGAGATCTGTTCACACTCTTCATCTTGGGTAGAAATGGTGAAGAGGCTCAAGAGGTTGTTTCCTCCTGAACGATTGCTTTCTTGTCTACAGTGAGTGAAGATGCATTTTTGTATAATGCAAGTTCGGTTCTGTCACCATAACCATAACCACTTCCATAGTATTGCTGACCGTTTTTGATGTAAGCGTTTTTGATTACTACTGAGTCGCCTTCATTGACAGTTTCAGTCTGACCATTCCACAAAGTCATTACGATGTGATCTTCTCTTTCATCTTGAAGAGTTACTTCACAGACTTTGAAACTCTGACCAGATTTCTTTGATGTTACATCTCTTACTTGAGTTTTTTTGATGATAGTTCCACGAACGTTGATTCCTTTTGTTATTTGGTATCCTTGAATTATTTGCAAGTGGGTTGTTGCTAACAGTTCATACAGTTCTTTGTTTCGTTTGATGTTTGCATCAGACTGGTACATTTGTTCAATTGTTACAAATTCAGGTAAAACAAATGTTTGCTCAATTACTTCAGGTTTGCAGTCTTTGTATTTTTTTGTCTCAATATGTTTTGCAACTTGTTGTAATGCTCTATCTTGACCTGATGCTCTGAACTCTTTTCCACATTCACAGGTTGGTTTGAATCCCAATGTGAGATATGCACCACTCAAGTGTTTTGCTTCAAGATCTTCAAAAAGTGTTTCTGGTGAACCAATAAAAGTTAGTTCTGTATCCATTGTTTGGTTGTAGTATCCAGTCAACTTTGACTACCACCTATTGATTTTGTAAAGCCGAAGTTGTTTTCAATGCCATTGAAATGATCAATGACTAACAGTTCTGCTTCATGTTTGAAATTTCTGATAACTCTCTTTGCTTTCGCTTGAGGTCTGACAGATGCAGACTTTGTGCCAAAAAAGTTTGAGGCTTGGATTTGTTCTGAATCTAGTTTGATCACTGAGAAGTGTTCGCTTTGATTCATGCCGGAATCTCTAACCAGTAGGTCTCCTATGGTGAGAGTTTCCAAGTTGGAAATATTATTGTAGGTCATGCTTAGAATTAGTGGTGGTGGTACTTATACTTGTCGGATTCAACCAAGACACGTACACATGTGATTGTGCAAAAAAACAAACATGTCTGCTAGTCATGAATTTTTGTATTTACAGTTCTGATGATGTTGCAATTAGAGTTACTTTATCAGATATAGAGTAAAATGATTCTTCAGTAGTGATTGCCCTGATCTTCAATGTAACACCAAGTTCATCACCTTCTTCTAGATACACATGTATTCTTGCTGTCATATCATGGGATGGATCGGCATTAGCCTCTGTTGAAATATAATCTGCGTTTGCGAGATCACTTCCTATTTCAAAACTATAGATCATACTATTTGCTGTAATTGTTTTGTCCATCTCAGTCAACTCAAGATTGTCAATGTATGGAATTCTAATCCAAGAATTTCCTTCATTAATGATTGCAGAGTCAGTTGTATCGAAAATTAATTCAACCTTGTTTATTGCTACTGCTTGTTCAGGTGGAATCTCTATCTCCCAACGAATATTATTGATAGAATTTTCATGATAAACTTTGAAATCAGATGGAGAATTTAGAAACATATTTCCTTCGTCATAAGATAAAGTGAAAAGTGTAATGCGTGGTGCTCCCATTCCAGAAATTGGCATTGGCAAGCCGGAAATATCTACAGCAAATATCCATTCACTAATTCCATCCTGTGTTACATCTACATAGTCAAAATGAATTATTCTTGGATTAAGATTATTGTCTGCCATTCTCATTGGTGACACATACAAATCACTTCCTCTTAATGGTTGGACTGTAAAGTAAAGTAAGTTATCACTGTTAACATGTACAGCAGAAAAGTCACCACTTCCCATTGTTACATATCTTCCATCATTAAGTTTTTTATAAAATGTTGTAAGAAGATCCTCTCCTTCGGTTCTATCTTCAGTTAAATCAAGACTGTCTCTATGTTGAATCTCAATATCTAATTGTCCTCGATATGGTGGAGAGTGATATGGTACAGTTGGTGCAGATACACCTCCACCTGTTGGACTCTGAATTATACTGATAGGATTTCCCACAATTAGTTTAACTGAATCAAGTGGGTTTACATTCATGCTCCCCGATATTGATACAATCAAAACAACTATTGCCATTAAGAAAAATATTCTTTTATCAATACTGAGATCTAACTTACGTTTCTTATGCTCCCCTTCCACACTTTAAAATAAAAATTACACTACTTGAGAGTTTGGATTGTGACGATGATCGCAGATGATCGCAATTATTTTGTGTAAATGTATCTTGATCGCATTTCATTTTTCAAATCTTTTTTGTTTATTCTAATAGTTTTCCAAACAAGATTATCTATAGGAATTCTTTTTGTTTTTTCTTTTAACGCATTCTCATTTTCTGCCTCTATTATGAGATCTTGTGGAACGAGTGAGACTCTAAAAAACACAATAATCACAGATCCAGATTAATTCATCTTTATTTTCACTATTTGGGTTTGATACTAACTGACCTATGTTCGTTTGATTACAATTATAACAAATTCTTCGTTTAACCATTAATCCTTACCACCAAGATGCCATTTCTTGATATACTTCCAAAGTATTTTTGTCATCTCAGAAGGCGTTACTGGTTTACTGCCAAAAACTTCTTCCATAGTTTCTGTACAGTCTATGAAAACTAAATTGTAACCACCGAATGGTTTTGTATTACGTTTTGATTTTCTTTTTACCATCTAAGTCGCTTCCTGTTCTGTTGGTTTGTATTGAGAGCCTTTCTTTCCTTTTCCTTTTCTTCTGTCGTATGGATATGGAATTATTTTTCTTTGTTCATCTTTACCATTCCCACCACCACCATCAATGATTAGATTTGGTGAAATTCCTTTTTCAGTTACAATGTATTTAGTATTATTTTCCAATGAACCCTGAGTTATTTCTAATGCTTTCAGGTCTTTTGCATTCTCAATGAAATGTTTGTTTGCAGAATCATTTACAAGTTTGATTGCTTCTGCTTCACCTTGAGCAATCTTTTCAATTCTTGTCTTATCTGCCTCTGCTACTACTGTAATTGCTTTAGCCTCACCTTGAGCAATCAATTCCTTTTCTTGTTTGAAACCAATTGCTTGTTGTATTCGTGCTAACTTGTCACCTTTTGCAGTTGTCTCTTTTGCAGTTGCATAATCAATCTGTGCAACTTTTGTATTGTCTGCTTTGATAATTTCATTCATGGTTGCTTGAACATCTTCTGGTGGTTCAATTTCCTTTAACTCAACTCTAATAATATTAATTCCCCATTCCTTTGTTTCTTTTTCCATAGTTTCAAAGATGTCATTGTTGAGTTCGCCTCTCTTTGAATTTACATCCTTGAAATCTTTAGTACCAATTACATTTCTTAAAGTAGTTCTTGCAAGTTGGACTATCTGAATGTCATAATTTCTGACCTTATACAAAGCCTTTTTCAAATCTTCTATATCTTCTCCGACTTTGTAGTAGACCTGAGCATCAACTGTTGCGTTTAGATTATCATCTGTAATGACTTCCTGCGATTGGATGTCAACTAAAGTCTCAGTAATGTTGACTCTGTAAAGATGTTGAACTAAAGGAAGTGCATAGGTAAGTCCCGATTTTCTAAAACCAGTGAACTTGCCAAATGTTTCAATTGCACCTCTGTCTACTGGTCTGATGATTTTGATTCCTAATACTAACCAAATCCCAACTGGAATTACAATCAACGCAATTAAAATTCCAGTCCAGTCAAAAGGTATTGCTGGTGAGTCTTGAGTTGCAGGTGTGTCTGGTAAATTTATCCATCCAAAATATGATCCCATCAATATTATAACTACGATGAAAACACCTAACCCGATTGCGTTTCCTTGAGAACCCATTGTTTTTACAAAAATTAATTTTTGTCCTCTTTTGCTTTTTCTTTAATCACAATTTTACTACTAGCCAAATCAGCGTTAGGAATTAATTTTTCCACATCTTGGTATTTAATCGTAGTATGTGTAACTCCGAAATTTTTGATAACTCCGTCTGCACCATCAAAGGTTATTTTATCTCCAACTTGAAGATGACTGTGTTTTAATCCCTCTACCATAGACCATGAACGGAATACTTCTCTGAATCCTGTAGCACCTGCAATTGCAATTCCCATAATTCCTGCTAGGATAACCCAATACAGTATTGGAATAATTTCTTCACCAACACCGAGTTGTGTGATTCCTATTCCGAATATCAGTGCATAAACTACAACGGTAACAAGTGTCTTGATCATTGGCATGCTACCAGAATCACCGAAAAGATCTGCGTTGAACTTGCTCATCCATTCAAGAATAACTCTTGTTCCAATGATTCCTACGACAATCAAAATGATGAATGCAACAATGTTTGGAATGTATGTCCATAGAACTCCAAGCCAAGCAGATGCCTCTGTAAATCCTAACAAATCAATTGCAATTACAAATGCGTAAATCCAAACAAACCACTTTGCAGTCATTGGAATTAGATCAGAGATTTGTCCCCAACCGGATTTTTCGTATGTCTCTCCTTCTTTTATTCCACCCTTATCTCTAAGAATTTTGTTTGAGAAAAGTTTTTTCAGGAATTTTCTAAATGCGTACTGTACACCTCTACCAACAAAGTAACCAATTCCTAAAACAATTATCGCTGAGAGAACTCCAACTGTATTATTAGCAATTGCTTCACCCCAACCACTGAAAAGATTAATCCAGAACTGTGAGAAGGGATTAGTTTCATCAATTACAAAGAATTCGTTTATAGGTTCTTTTTCTTCCTGTGCTAAAACCAATGGGGTAGAAGAAAGTGCGACAATCATACCAGATAGTATGAATGAAAACAGTAGAATGATCTTCCCCTTGCCCTTGTCCATTGGTGTTTTTACCTTCAGACAGGCTCTTTAAAAGAATATCGTTGATCGCTTGTTTCCTATGAGACACGTACACCTCTGATTGAAATCCTAGAGGTAGAGGTAAAATTGAAATTCCTAGACGTAGAGGTAAAAAAATTAATTGGATTGAACTTTGTCAATCCAGTGTTGGATTCCTTTGAAGCCTACTTCTCCTGCGACTCTGCCAAACTCTTCGATGTATTCGTTTGAGAAATGTCCGTAGCCATTATTGTTTCCATATTTATCATGTGAAAGTTCGTGACAAAGTATTCCAACTGCCTTTGCAGTAAACTTGTCAAAGAACTTCTTTCCTCCACATGCTCTGACATTCCAGTGAAGTGAATGTGCTGATCGTAGATCCATTATACTTCCTTCTTTTGAATAGTCTGCAATCTCTGGTGTGTTCTTTGTTGTTACAAAGTCTATGCTGATGTCTTGTTTGATTACATCCTTTGCAACTGCTATACAGATTTCTGCAAAGTTTTTCATTCCATCAGTCTGTTCTACTCTTTCTGCATGTTCCCATCCAGAAGTTGCATATTCCTTTGATGCGTATTTGATAGTTCCTTGTTCCTTCAAGTTCTTGACAACTGCTGAATCAAGTGTTCCCTGTGGGATTAGATATGCTCCTGCATCTCTAGCCCTTTCGTTTTCAGTAGAGTCAGATGACTCTATCACTACTTTCTTTGTTCCGTATCGTTTCTCAAGAATTTGTTCTGATGTTTCTGTATCGGTTTTCTTGAGTGCTTCATTGATCCAGTTTGCTCCACAGATTTCTTTGTCAATAAGATCAAGTGTGTTTGTAGTGATTTCTGCATAGAGTGTTTGCAGATATGAATCTGATATTACACTTCTCTCAGTGGTTTGTGGGATTTTCTGTTGTATGTCTACGTGCCATCTTAGATCTTGTTTGATCTCTTGAACTGTGCATCCAAGTTCATAGATTGTTGGTAGTTGTTCAGAACTTTCCTTTTCATATAGGAAAACTTCTGTGTCCTCGACTCGTCTAACCATTTTTTGGTTTGCTCCTAGAGCAATTACTGTTGGAAGTCTCGCAGTGAATTTTTTCACCAAAGTCTTTGGCTTTACAAATTCTTTGTTGACCTTGAGTGTCTTTCCCTCTGGAACTGCTACCATTTGTACAGAGGTAATTGTATCACTCAAAGTCTCATCCTCTTCCAGATCAAATACTGCGTGTACATTCGCACCTTTGATTTCTGGAATTTCGGAAATTCTTCTTGTGTCCTCTTGGAACTCTATCAGAGACCTTCCTGTTTTTACCCAACCTGAAACTGCTCTTGCAAAGAACTGTTTTTCTCCCAAGTTGTATCTGCCTCTCTGGTTCTTGTTGACTCGTTTGTAAGAGTCCTTGAACAGAGTGTAGATGTCTTTTTCATCTCTGAATCCAGTACCGTTATCTTGGATTTCGACTACGATTTGACCCTTTTTGTTCTCAGTAATATCACATGAGATCTCGGTCACTGGTTTCTCATCAAACGAATTTGAAATGATCTCTTGGACTAATCTCCAAAGGCTCATCTCAGACATTTGAGTTTTGAAACCCTTCGTGTCAATTTCGAATCTTCGTTCTACTATTGTTTCTTTCTTCATTGTTTCTTCCACCGATTTTGAAGAGTGACGGTCTTTGTTGTCTTTGTGAGACATACTAGATCTGAAAATTAGTGGTAGTTATAGTTTTCATGACTGTTGATTTTTTTTGTCTAAGTCAACAAAAACTTTTACTCACAAAAATTTTTAATAAAAAAAAAATTAGTGTGTAACAAAAAAAATATAGAGGTCAAGATTTACTTTAAACTTCTATAACTCCTTGAAATTTGGTTTTAGTTTTCGTGAATCATCTCCCATTTTGGTATTCCCATAGTGTTATTTCCTCCACCATTACGTTGTGCTTTGTAATTCCAACCTCTTGTATGCTTCTCTGCATGTCGTTTCTTTCGTTCCTTAATGAGATCATCATCAGGTAACTGCATTGGACATAAACTACATTGCCACTTCAATTCAAATCACTCCTTAACTTGTTTATCTGCTTCACAAGTAGAACAAGTCCATCTTTATCCATCTGCTTAAAAGTCTCACTAACTTTCTGTTGTATTGCACTAAGACTTCCTTCTGCTTCATTTTTTAATTCAGTGTTTACAAATCTGTTATTCTTTTGAAAATCTATTATACAATCAACTAGAAATTTACAAAGTTTTATCATTGATTCTCTCTTGACAATTTTAATTCTTGATTTTGCTTTTCCAGACCATTTCAATTTGTAACAGTATTCAGAATCCATTCTGAAATAATCCTTCCAAGAGTATGAACTTAAAACATTTACTCCGATGAAATCATCCAGTCCAATCTTGTCTCCATAATTCCAAAGTTGTAATGGGAATTTGTCTAAACTAAATGCTGAATCATTGTAACAGTAATCTCCATAGTAACCATCGTCAACATCAAATGGCATTGCTTCATTTTCTAATGCCTTTGTGAAGATTCTCCATTTTCCTCTATCATCTAAAACAACATGGCAATCATGCTCTCTGTATTTGAACCAGTATCCACTTCGATACTCTTCAAACTCCTTTACAGTCTTGATAATTAGATTTTTCTCCTTTTGGGAAATATCCTTCAAATCGTACTTGAAGTCTGTCAAAAATTTGACTTTATCATCCCATTCCTTTTTTGTCTGGTATTCACCAGCGAAATATGGTTCAGTCATAGTGTTACTATCGGTTCCTAATCCTTCACCTTTTTTTCGTATAATCCGAGTTTTTTTCGTTTGAGTCATAAAGAAAATAACTGTGCCGGATCTTATAGCAATGTTTTTGTATTGTACAAAGAAAGTTTGTACTATTCTTTAAATTCAGGCACGAAATTAGACCGGACTAACAAAAATTGAAACTCCCACGCACTGACCATGTACGATGATTCTTGATGACGTTCCCTTCTCAGGCACTTGCATGCATGCTCCTTATCCGGTAATGAACTTGGATCTGCAAGTGGGAGTAATTAATTAAAAATAAAAAGAGAATTTAGGTGTTGCCCTAAATTTTTCCACAAAGGATACTTATTCTTACCTTTCTGTTTGCTTTGGACTTTGTACCTTCTTGAAGAGTTTCCCAATATGGTCTTGCTTGCCTTTCAGATCTTCCATTGAAAACCGAACCCATGAATCTTGTTAATGTTGAGTTAACAGTTTTTGGATTCTTTAGTTTTCCAGATGTCTTTAGTTTTGCTGAGAGTGCACCAACGAGTGCATAGAAGTTATTTGTGTTATCAAATCTTGTTCCAACAAGTCCTTTTGGAAATATTTTTTGGATGTGGTTGAATATTTTTTCCATCTCGTCAACGGTTTCTTTTCTGTTTGGAATGTCCTTTCTCCAATTCTCAAAGTATTTTTTCAACTTTCCACTTGATTGTGCTCCATCTCTTATCAACACAAGAAGTTCTTGTATCAATAATTGATCTTCGCTTCTACCAATCTTTGCTTCTGTTAATACTCCTGAATTATAGAAGAATTTTGCATACTTGCTTGAAAGGTTGTGTGCTTGTTTCCAGAAAGCAGTATCATAATGATATGCTCTATTAATTTCTGGTCTATTGATCTTTGACCCAAGTGTATTTGCCCTTACATAGTAATCCCTTCCATCGCCTTCGTCATCAGAAATTTCTTCTGAGAATTTTAGTGGATAGTCTTTTACTTTTTGCTGAATGTTTTTTGGCAATCTGGAAAATCTTCTTCCTCCATACTTGGAATAGAAATCTTTGTGTTCTTTGAACTTTCTAGATTTTGTTTTTGGGTTGTCAATTCTAATCTTGTTCTTTATGAACTTGATTGCATTGAAACATCTCTGTTGCCCATCAATGAGATCTATTGATCCATCACTAAATCTCTGTGAATCAATAACCGGAATTCTTAATCCGTTTATGATACAGAATATTAGTATCTGAATTTGTCTGTTGACCCAAGCAGTTTCTTTTCTTTGGAAAGGTGGAATATCCACTTTTCCTGATTGTTTCATTTGAGCAACTTTAACTATGGATCTTTCTAGAAGTTCTTCGTGGTTTTTCAGTCCTGTGATTTTGGTTGTCAAGTTATTACCAGAATTGCAGGATTGAACCCTATTAAACCATTCAATAGAATGGTTATAGATCGGCTTATTCCGGTGCGTAAAAATGTTCATTCCGGTCATTTTCCGGCTTACTACTACTACCACCACTGATTTATTAACTACAATTCTAATGGTTTATGAGATTAAAGTATCGAGTAAGGTTCTCACATTTGGTTTTTTCTGCGTAAGATTTTCCAAAGTTGTTCGCCTTACTCATTGGTTTCTTCATGAAAAATATTTGGTACTAATTTTGGTTTTGAAGGGTCAACTTCAATATATTTTCCTTGCTCTATACTTCGATAAACATCCATTTTATTATATAATTCCTGATCTGATTTTTCACTTCTCTGCCACTCTTCACTAAGTAATTGACCAACAAATTTCTGTTGAGGTAACGTAAGAAATTCTCTTCTTCCTAATGTTATCATTGATATTGAGTTATCATCTGATACGGTTTCAGTTTCTTCATCTCTTTTTTTCCTTTCATGTAATTTATCTACAAGTTGTTTTGCCTTCTCAAACTCTTCTTCATTTAGAATATTGGTTGGAAGCCCTAGTTTTTTTCTAGTTTCAATTTCAATTATTACTGAATTGATTTCATCTGGATATTCCAATCTCTTGTCCGGTAAGATTCCAAAGTTTCCTTCAATGAATGCTTCTTCCTGTTCTTCTAGAGTCATCATTAGATCTGGTGTGAATGGTTCAATTTTATTTCCATCCTTGATGAACTGTTCATATTTTTTGTTTCCCTTTTCTAATTTTTCATTAAAGTCGATATGTTCGAACTCATGATCACTTAATGCTTCATAATCTCCTTCCGTCATGTTTGGTTTGTGATTCAAAGTTACCTGACCGTTGTTAGTGTCAACCTTTGCAATCCAATCTTCTGAAGGATTTTTTTCCTTTAACGTTATTGATTTTATATTATCTTTGATTTTTTTTGGTTGGTGTTCCAAACTCTTTGTGATTCCGTTTAGCATTTCTGTTGTATTATGTGAATTAGTTTTCTTTATGATTTTAATTCCTTCAAGAGTTGCAGGACTTCGTTTCTTTCTGACTTTGTTGTATGGTTTTATAGGATGAAACTTTCCATCCTTAGTGAAACCTTTCATCCTTTCATCGCCTTTTCAATTATTGGTAATACTTCTTCTTTATGTCTCTCTTCACCAATTCCAACAAAGTCGTTTTCTTTATCACCAATTAGTCCTTTGACATCTTCATCTCTGATCACAAAACTATCTTGGCTACTACCACCATCTGGAATCACTTCATAATGATAATCATCAATTACCTTTCTTATTACTGCCCAAGTATTATGCTCGTCTGACAAATCTGGATCATCGTCACCTGTAATTTTTATAACAAGTCCTGAATAGTAACCAGATGCTTTTGCATCATCATTTTGTTCTGCACCAAATGTCATTCCAAGAACTGCGTTAAGATAACCACCTTCTGGTCTTAATCCTTGAACCTGTGATACAGATAACTTTAATCCATTTTTGTCTTTGATTTTTCCTTCTTCTACATCCCTGATGAATAGGTTTAATGGACTAAGTAATTCTGAAATACCATAACCATCCTTTCTCCTTACTTCTTTTGCATCAGAAAATCTACCATACTGTAGATAACCTTTCTTATCTTCCTCTGCTTGATCTCTTGCATAGAGTCTTAGAAATTTTCTTGATTCTTCTTTTATTGCCCATCCTGCGAGTGCATGACCTCGTAAATTTCTCCAAGCATCTTTTGTTTCTTGACTTGATCTGTTTTCAATTACATCTGGATGAATTGTTGTTCTGAATTTTGATCCTTCTGTAACTTCCTCAAGTTCTATTGGTAATCCATGACGTTGATCTTCACTTACTGAAATTTTCCAATATCTATGTGGAACTGTCCAAACTGCCTTTGGATAATTCTCTTTAATGAAATCATTCCACTCTGCTGTAACATGCATTCCTTTTCTTCCTGTTCTCTCATCTTTTTTTAGAGTTGTTGCAAACTGAGAAGTTGGTCTTGCTTGAAATGAAGTCATCTTGATTCCTTTAGTTTTTTTCACAGTTCTAATTTGATCTAACGCCTTTCTTACTTTCTTGTAACGTGTAATCGGATGGAACTTTCCATCTCTAGTGAATCCTTTCAATAGTGTAACTTCTCCCATAAGTTTACGAGTTTGCTCAAGTTTACATCGTCTATTAGTTTTTTGTGATAATCAAAACCATATACAATTTCTGCTACAGCACTGTGTTGTTCATTTGCATATCTTGTCATTGTTTTATGACCATTTGATTCCTCTAACTTTTTTAATTCCTCTTCTTCTTTTTTGTATTCTTCATAGGGATAATTATCTTCACCTGTTTCATCGTATATTTTGTCCCATTTTTCCTGAAATTTTGTTCCTGCCTCATAATCATCAAATTCTTTTCTCCATTTTTCTTCGTTTTTTGCAACATAGGAATTTACTGGTGGCATTTCATTTGCTAATTTATTAAAGTCAACAAGTTCTAATCTTCTCCATGTTCTAGATTGATCCCAAAATGTATGACCTATAACTTCGTGAACAATAAGCGATTTAAAATCATCTTGTGACATTCTACCATTATCAAAAATTGTTAGTTTTTTCTTCTCTAATTCCCACAAACCAACATGTTTTACATGTTCAGAATATTGAATTGTTAGATAATCAATGTGTTTCTTCATTCTTTTTATTGTAGGATCATTATTCCACATCTCTCTAAGAGTGTCAACAATTTCTTTTCTAGGTGCAGGTTTACCTCCACGACTCCAACCTCCTGCTGTTGATTCTGCGATGTAAATTTTTTCAACACCTCTAAAACCATAGGTTTGTTTTTTTCTTTTCAGTCTGATTCCTTGTTGTGGTTCTTCAACTCTTGATTTTCTAACACCTTTGTATTCTGTAATTGGGTGGAACTTTCCATCTCTAGTGAATCCTTTCAATTGAAAATTACCTCATCAGGAAATATGCCTGCTTTTTGTATTGGAAAATCTAATTGTTCAAAATCACCTACTTTCTGTGCATGTCGATTTTTCTTTCCAGTTTTTTTGTTAAAGTTAACCCACATACCTTGTCCCTGTGTTTCAGTAAACAATGCTCTGGTAGCCTCTTTACTATAGAATTTTTTATGTTCAAGGTATGTACGTAGTTCTCCTTCTGGTGTAAATGGTGATTTAGACTTTTCATGTCCGTTGATGTCATGAATTGCACGAAAAACATCATTGACTCTCATCCTATCTCCATTTGTGTTTTTAATATTCGTTAACTGGAACATTGGATGATCTTCTGTACCTTTGTAATCATTATCCGATGGTCTGTATAACAAATTTTTATTTTTCTCAACATCTTTGAACATGGCATTTGCATCTTTGTATCCCTCCATCTGGAATTTCATACCATTCTTTTGTAATTTTCTTGCTTGTTGCAAAGTTTCTTTGATAAATATCTTATAGGCTTTTTTTACTTCGGGATCATTTGGATTGTGTTTCAAATCATCATAACCGTTTGCTACGAGTAAACCGTAGGCAGGATCTATAGTTGGATCTCTTGCTTTTCTTTTTAATAATGGGATTCTTGGATCAAAAAAACGAGGTGAACCTGTTTCTGGATGAACATTTACTTTATCGTACATCTCAAAAATTTCCTCTTTTGTTTTTGCTCTCCCAACAACATTTCTATCAAGAAGTAGTATCCAGTCATTTCCATGACCTACAACTTTGATGTTTTGTCCCCTGTTGTAACTTTCAGCATAAATACGATCTTGATTTCTATTTTTTCTAATCAAAGTTCCTTTAGTCTTATCTCTACTATCTCTGGATTTTCTAACGCCTTTGTATTCTGTTATCGGATGGAATTTTCCACTCGAATCTTTGAAGCCTTTCATTTATCTTTACTCCTGTCTCTTGTTTTGAAATCTGTGTTAATTGTTCCATCTCCATTGTAACCAATGAATCTACCTTCATCAACTAATTGATTCCAATCTTCAGGACTTTTTATTGGAAAAGAACTGTAATATTTTCCATCTTTATCAGTATAATCACCAAGCAACCAAATTCCTTTTACTTCTGTATCGTTGAAACGTAACTTTTCTACAGGGAAATAATTTTGTTCTTCTGGATCAATGTAAAACATTAGAGGCTTGCCAACTTTCTTTACTAAGGAAACTGCTTGGTCTTTTGATAATGATGCCTCCTTTCTATATTTTTTATAATTTGTCATTTTT
>SDBS01000772.1_pt1 | contig 31855 bp, 18 predicted proteins | sample 2277091 | NCBI WGS metagenome assembly SDBS01 (sample SAMN10404972, study PRJNA504765) | marine sediment metagenome | isolation source: marine sediment core GS10_PC15, 163 cmbsf | place: Arctic Ocean: Southern Knipovich Ridge | collected 2010 | reverse complement strand
AGAGGCGGAAATTTTATCATTGATTTGCAAACATATTTTTATTGGAACTAATTCAGAATTCGCGTGTGCAAACAAGTTGCACACCCTACCGGTTTTTAATGATTATTTACTATTGATTATTGTGGGTTTGAGATTCTTCACTACGTTCAGAATGAAAACTATTTTAAATAGATTCCTCGGCTTCGCTCGGAATGACGGAAAGCAGAAGGAAAAAGTTAAAAGGACAAAGGAAAAAGGGGGGAAAGAATATCGAATCCTGTTTTCACGAGGACAGGTATCGAAACCCGACTGACACCATCGGGACAGGCAAGGAATGTCGAACATCGAAGGGAAGTCAAAGTGGTGGGAAATATGATCCCGCACATAGGTGGCGGTGCAGGGAAGAGAAAGTTTTGAGTTTTAAGTGTTTAGTTTTACTTGTCGAAGCAAATGGTCATATTTTTGCTCTTCGGGCTTTTTCTTTATCTTAGCGTGGTTTCTCCGATTCGTGCAGATACGGGAAGTGCTCCCAGCACCACCGCCAATCCTCGTTTATCCCCGGGGCCGGCAGGAGGGTGGATATGGGTAAATCTTCGTTAAAGATCTTCCACGTTTCGGTATGGACCCACTTATGTTTCTCCGCGTGGCCGTCGGCGAAGCCAAAAGTGGCCGACTTGCTGTGGAAAGTGGCCAACTCATCTATCCATCGATTGTCTATCCATGGAGCGAAACTCCAGCCGCCGTGGTCGTAGTTGAAGTTGGGGTTTTGGAATTCGCTTTCGACAAAGACATATTTCAGACTGGCGTGCGTGATCTCTTGGAGCCTCTTGGGAAAGTACTTGTAACGGGCCTCCGTCCAGGAATGAAATCCTTTTCTGGCGGCTGAGAGGACATCCGGGATGACGTAACTGCGATACATCCTCTGGTGTTCCGTAGCACCCGACTGATACCGGTTGTCGCCTGGGCAGTGGTACATCTCGTGGTCGTTTATGTAGTGATACAAAGCTCCTCGTTTGATGCCACGAACGCGATCCTCAAGCAGTGGTGTGCCGCTAATGTATGCGCCGCTTTGGTCTATAGGGGGCAAGACCCACATTGGACTATTCAGATTAGCCGTATCTACATGGCCCCGGACGATGCGGCTATCGTTATCGTCGGCGTACATCGTATAGGCCAGCATCAGGGTCCGCTGGTTGGCCATGCAATTTATTGCACGCGCCAATTCCTTGGCGGCCCTGAGGGAGGGCATCAGAATGGCCATTAGTAAGGCGATCACTGCGATAACGACCAGCAGTTCTATAAGCGTAAAGGCTCGTTTCTTAAAAATATCTAATCTCCTTTATGAGTAGAAAATAACATAAAGGAAGGGAAAAGGCAAAAGAAAAAAGGGGAAAAGAATCCCGTTTTCACGAGGACAGGTATCGAACCCCGACTGACACCATCGGGACAGGCAAGGAATGTCGAATTTAGAAGGGAAGGGTTAAGCGTACAGCGTATAGCGGATAGCGTGAAGCGTGAAGGGTACAGCTCGTGGCCTGAAACACTACGGCGAAGTTTTATCGCCTTAGATACGTTGCAATATTGTTTTGAGCATGAAAATATGGTATATATAGTGGATAAACTTCCAATAGACAATGTGGGAGACGAATTAGTGTGTCAACCGATATGAATAAGACGGTTCCAACAAGGATGTTGTTGGTTATCATGAGCCTTGGCTTACTGCCTTGCTTTGTTTGGGCACAGGTTGATACGAAAGGCGACCAACCTGGGCAGGATCGGACAACAGAGTTACTGAAGGAACTGGAAAAAGACTGGAGAAAGGCCCGGCAATATCGGATGCTGGATGGAGGGGCCGAAGAGCAGATCAAAACCTTTCTAAGGGGGGTGCTGCCGAAATTCACTGCACCTGAGGACATACCCAAATGGCAAGGCAAGGTTCCGGAACTGCGCGAGGCTGTGCTCGAGAACGTCTTCCTTCGCGGTTTTCCGGCACGTACTCTGGCGCAAAGCTCAAAGGTAGTGTGGCAAGAGGTTTTGAGGCCGGATGCCGCATATGTGATCCGCAAACTGCGATATGAAATCTATCCTGGATACTGGATCCCGGCCTTATTATATGAGCCGGCCAAGCTCCAGGGAAAGGTGCCGGTCGTGCTTAATGCTAACGGCCATCATAGCGGCGGCAAGGCCGCCGGCTACAAACAGGTTCGTTGCATCAATCTGGCCAAGCGGGGCATGTTGGCCTTGAATTTCGAGTTCATCGGGATGGGCCAGCTCCAAGCCGACAGAGGGCATAACAACATGGCACAGCTCAATGTCACCGGTCTGTCCGGTGTGGGATTATTCTATTTGGCGATGAAAAATGGCCTGGATATCTTACTTGATCACGAAAATGCCGATCCGACGCGCGTGGCCATGACGGGTCTTTCCGGGGGTGGCTGGCAGACGATTGTGTTTTCGGCATTAGATCTACGGGTCACGGTATCGATCCCGGTGGCGGGTTACACGTCCCTGCGGGCACGGCTCGATCACCCCGAGGATATTGGCGACCTGGAGCAAGTGCCCGTGGACTTAGCCACAATCTTAGATTATCAGCATATGACCGCCATGCTGGCGCCTCGACCGGCATTGCTCATTCTAAATGAGAAAGATGATTGTTGCTTCCAGACCGCACGCACCCGCCCGGTAATCTACGACGCTGTTCTGCCGACCTATCAGGCCTATGGTGCGGCAGATCACTTTGAAACTTACAGTAACGTCGTACCGGGTACTCACAACTATGAGGGTGACAATCGCTCGCAGCTATATCGCTTTTTGAACAAATACTTTGGCCCGGCCACGCCGCTGGTGGATCTGCATCGGGACGAGGAGATCCTGTCTGAACAGGTCTTGGGCGTGGAGATGCCCGTGAACCAGGAGACGGTCCAGCATCTGGCCATGTTGCGGGCCCGGCGTTTGGCCCGTGATAAGCATCCGCCGAGGGATCGACGCGACAGGGACAAACTGCGGCGACGGATCTCAGCGGTTCTGCGTTTGCCGGGTTTTTCGGTCAGCCAACGCCAAGTGAAGGAATTTGGGGGGGTGCAGGCTTATGCCTTAGAGATGGGGGACCTTACTGTTCCTGTGCTCTTCTCTCGCAGCCAACATGGCGACTCTACGCAATTGATTGTGGCTGACCAAGGCGCCCGCCAGGCGCGCTGCAACCCCGAGGTCTTGCTGCGGAATCACGTTTTCAAGGCTGATATCTTTGGCACAGGCGAGAACCGCTACGGGACCGGGTACCAGTTGTTTGTGGAGAGTGCCGGTTACCGCCTTCTGGGTATACAAGTAGAGCAGATTTTGACCTGTGCGCGGTTCGCACGGGAGCAAACCCGCGTTGCGAAAGTCGATATGGTCGTCCACGGAATAATGAGCACTACTGCCAGCCTGCTCGCTGCGGCTTTGGAGCCTGACCTCTTTAACAACCTGACGGTGTATGGGAACATCAACTCACTTGCCCTGTTGGCGGAAAAGCCCGTTAACTACGATGATGCGCCGTCTCTATTCTGCTTTGGTCTGCTGGAAGTTACGGATATCCCACAATTGGTGGGCCTGCTGGAGGGCGTGCGCTTTCACCAGCCACGTAGAGGTTTGGCAGATATACAGGCCGTTAAGTGAGTAAAAAACTTGTGCAAACAGGAAAGCCCCCTGAGATAGGAAAGCATCAGCTATAGCGTCAGGGTGTGAACGTCAACATAAGGTCTCCCTTGGCCTGGTCAAATTTGAAGCTCCATTTAGCGGTGTCCGTTTCCGGTGCAAAGCGCAAGTTGGTCCCGATAACGGCTGCTCCATCGATGACTTTGTAGGTTCCGGCAGGAACCTTTAGACCGCTAACGTCGAGCACCGCCGCATCAACAAAGTTAACTTTCCGAGCGTGAATTGTGCTGACGCCATTACCGGTCAGCTTCAGTACAGTCTGTCCGGCTCCCACCTTACTGTTTGTCTTCGTATTGATCGCGTCCTTGAATTTATTGCCCCAGAACTCGATGTCACCCACGTTGATCCTGGCCTGACCGCCGTCAATTTCCCAGATACCACACCAGATGTCGATGCCGTACTTCGAGTCCGGCTCGCTGGTAAACGCGGCCTTGCCTCGCAGCCTGAGTATCCCGGGGCGTTTGGCATCGCAGGTGGACATGCGCAAGCCCTGGTGGGCGACCAGCTTTCCGCCAGTGACGACTATCTCGGAGCCCGTGGAGCGGGCAAAAAAACGCGGTCCCCACGGAACGGACGGTATGGATTCTTTCCTGTGATCGGTGTTGATCCCCACAAACCAAGCATCTACAACTCCGGTCGGCCCGATCATGAGGTGGCAGCGGGCAGGCTCATTTATATCCGGCCGTCCCCAGGGACCGCCGACGCGGAGACCCCTCCCCTGCCTGGGACAACGCAGAATCCCGTCCACGTAAAACCAGCTTTCCCGGTCTTTGGATAGAACTCCCGATTCACGAATGGTCAAACTTGCACCTTTTTCCAGACGAAGTGTCGTGCCCTGGGTCCGTGCATGCTCGGCCAATTCCAGATTTTGGCAGACAGCATCGTGCCCTTTCGGTATCACACAGTGAAGTGCCTGGCCAGAATGGTCATCGCCGATTTCGACAGACAGGTCCGCGTTGGGAAGGCCCTTAGTCCAGTTATCGGGTGTGGTCCACAGATAGTTTCCGTGGGTATCCTTGCGATTCATTTCGAACTGGGTCCATTCCTGGGCGGTGACTGTCTGGGGTGTGGTCCAACCGACGCAGAGCAGGCCGGTCAGGAACCACACAAGGGATCGAGCTGTATGAAAGAATCTATTCGTCATGTAAACCTCTCTAATCTTCGTTTCTCTCTTTTATCCCGATAGAATCGGGATCGGAATGCCGTGGTGTATAGAAACTCGTATCCGGTGCATCAATCCCGGCGCGCCGGGACGGCTTATATTGACTGCATATTTTAGCACAAATGACTCGATTTAGCAATTGGCTAATCTACAGCTTCGTACTCAGTAACTTTCGGACCATTGAGTTCTTGTTTGATCGGCAAGCACAATATACTATAATTACATTAACCAGATGCAGGAAATTAAATGTTGTCGGTTGTTCATTATTCAGTCGACATCACAGTAACACTTTGAATTGGAGATATATTGTATGGAACTCAAAGGTAAGGTTGCGGTCATCACGGGTGCATCGAGCGGTATTGGCGAAGGTACCGCACGCGAATTGGCTGATGCGGGCATGAAGCTGGTACTCACGGCCCGGCGCAAAGAGTTGCTCGACAAAATTGCTGCGCAGCTCGACACGGAAGCAGTCACCATAGCCGGTGACATGATCGACGAGTCGTTACCACAGAAGCTGATTGACACGGCGGTGGAAACGTTCGGCTCGTGTGACGTCGTTTTTAACAACGCCGGCGTGATGATTGTCGGCAAGGCCAAGGATATTGACCTCGAAGCGGTGTGCCGGATGGTGCGTATCAATGTAGAGGCGGTGTATCGATTGGCGATTGTTGCGATGCGTCATATGGTAAGTCAAGGCAGCGGTTACCTGATCAATACGTCAAGCATCCTTGGCATGAAGGTGCGTGAGACTACCGGTGCTTATGCCGGCACGAAGTATGCCGTCGAGGCGCTAACTGAAGACCTGCGTATGCAGGCGGCCGGTACTGGTGTGCGCGTCTGTGCCCTCGAGCCGGGCCTTGTCGAGACACATCTGCAGGACCACTTCCCGGTCCACCCCAAGGACATGCTCAAGATCAAGGCGCTTGTTCAGCCGGCAGACATCAGCCGGGTGATCCGCTTTATGCTCGAAGAGCCGGACCATGTGGCGATCCCGCGTATTCTCGTGATGCCTGCAGATCAGGGTATGTAGCTGATGGTTAGGGATCAGAAATCGGGATAGGGCCTGATCCATTTCGGCCAGAGATCCGAAGTGACACCGCCGGCAAGTGTCCAAGGGCCGTTGGTCTGGAATTCCCTGTGCCATTTAAATGTCCAGAGTTCCTTAAGACCCACCTTTCGTACCGAGCCATCTGCAAATGAGCTGCAAATGGAGCCGCGGTGTCGATTGATGCAAACCCTCGCCATTCTGCTTTCCCCCTGCCAGGAATCATATTCGTTCTCCGGCGGGCCGTCCGTTTCTATGGGAAAAAGATCAAATCGCAGGCCATCCATGAGCACCGGTATCCTGGCGCCATGTGGGACCTCAAGGAACTCTCGGTAACCATACGAAGCAGGGATATTTCGCACATAGCTGGCATGGGATGGAATACGGATTAGGTAGCTATTGAGGCCGTAGCTGCCGGCGATCCCATTCTTTCCCGAGGAATATCCGCCGTGATCGCCTTGGAAAATGCCCCATGCCTGATCGATGTTGAAGCCCTGATTTTGATTGCCAGACTCATCAATGATTGGTTTAGTGGCGGTCGGGCAGAACCAAATTTTGTTCTTTTTCCAGTCCTTTAAATCCTCATCCAGTTGATAAGGCCACCAGTGTCCAAAATCGTTGACTCCGGAAAAAAACTTGCCATCGTTGTCGGTGCAATAGGTATTTAGGACCAATACCCACTGCCGGAGATTGGCGGAACAGCCCAACATGCGTGCCTGTTCCCGCACCCGTTGAAGAGCCGGCATCAAAATAGCCATCAATAAGGCAATAATGGCAATGACGACCAATAGCTCTATTAAAGTAAAGCCGTCTCGTTTGTGCATGACGTTTGTCCTTCTCTTTCAAAGAGATATAATGGTTTTTGCCGGTATGTTTATTTGCTATAATTATAACACATCCGGTTGTTTTAATGCAAGCTATTGATTTCACAAAGCCGGTTTCCTCAGGCGAAAGTTTTTGTTATAATAGCAATGAAGGTATTTGAAGCGTACTGTGGTCAAGCAAGGAGAAGTAAACATGAAAACGAAACATGGGTCATTTACGAAATCAGTTTTTATTCTCTGGTCATTTTGCACTTTGTCCATTGCAACGGCTCAAGTGGAAAGTCCCGAGCAAATGGCCAGGCAGATTTTGAATGCTACTGGTGTCCAAGGCGGTCTGATCGTTCATATTGGCTGCGGCGATGGGAAACTCACGGCGGGGCTGCGCGCCGGCGAGGGCTACTTAGTGCACGGCTTAGCCGGGACATCCCAGAACCTGGCGAAGGCCCGCAGGAATATACGTGACAAGGGGCTCTACGGCCCCGTGTCTGTTGACCTGTTAGAAGAAAAGACCCTGCCCTATATCGACAACTCGGTGAACCTTATTGTGGCCGAGGGAGCGGTTAAAGTGTCCGAGCATGAGATCATGCGCGTGCTTGTGCCCCATGGCGTCGCTTACTTTCGGAGGGCCGGCGAGTGGACTAAGATAATCAAGCCTCGCCCGGACAACATAGATGAGTGGACACACTACCTTCACGATCCCAGCAATAATGCCGTGGCACACGATACCGCCATCGGCCCCTTGAGACATCTTCAATGGGATGGGGCACCACAGTATTCCCGGCACCACGAGACTACCTCCAGCGTGGCTGCAGTCGTTTCTGCGAATGGCAGGCTGTTTTCCATCATGGACATGGGAAGTCGCGCTTCGATCCACATGCCCCCCAAGTGGCGGCTAACCGCACGTGACGCATTCAATGGCATAGTGCTTTGGGAACGGCCCATCGAATCGTGGTTCAACCACTTCTGGCCTCTGAAGGATGGTCCCGCCCAGCCCCCCCGACGTCTGGTGGCTGTGGGGGAGTCGGTATATGTTACCCTCGGTCTGGAAGCAGAGGTCAGCAGGCTTGACGCCGCCACCGGGCGAGTTCTGCATACTTATACCGGGACAGAGTTCACCGAAGAGATATTGTACTTAGACGGTATGCTATTGTTGTTGAAAAACGACAAGTCCATGAATCCGAAAGATTACTATCCCAAGCTGATGGTATGTTGGGATGAGAAGAATCGTACGTTAAAAGAATCGGAAGGGTATCTGCTGAAACCCGATAAGCGAGACATTATTGCCTTGAAAGCTGAGACGGGAGAGCTAATGTGGAAGGTTGAGCATCCAGCCGAGCCGTTGACCTTAGCGGCGGATGATCAGAGCGTCTATTTCCACAACTGGAAGCAGGTCGTGTGTTTGGATCGAAAGACGGGTCAGACAAGGTGGCAGTCGGAACCGGTTGACCAGAGGAATAGTATGGGCTATGTTTACGGCCCTACGTTAGTGGCATACGATGATGTGATCCTGTTCGCAGACGGTAGATTGAAGCGGAAAATCCGAGCCCTCTCCAAGAAGGACGGTAAGCTGCTTTGGCAGGCCCCACACTATCCGGCCGGTCACGCCGGCTCTGCTGAAGACCTCTTAGTGGTTGACGGTCTGGTCTGGTGCGGGCGAATTGCCGGAGGAAGACACTCGGGAGTGTTTACAGGCCGGGATCCGAAAACCGGGGAAGTTAAACGAGAGTTCACGCCTGACGTCAAGACCTACTGGTTCCACCATCGCTGCCATCGTGCCAAGGCCACGGACAAATACATCCTCACTTCCCGAACTGGAATAGAGTTCGTGGACATTCGGGACGAAAAATGGGAAGCCCACCACTGGGTCCGTGGCGCCTGCACCTACGGCATCATGCCCTGCAACGGATTGGTATATGCCCCACCGCATCCGTGCGCCTGCTACCTGGAATCCAAGCTAAGCGGCTTCTGCGCACTTGCCCCAGCTTCACAGCGGACCCTGAGGATGGTTGCTTCTTCTGAAGACCGCCTTCTCAAAGGGCCGGCATACGGGGAGCAGCCAAAGCGGCGGGGCGAGGACCCGGATCAGTGGCCCACCTATCGTCATGACGCGGCCCGAAGCGGGGCGACGAAGGCCGCTGTAAATCTGCCGTTGTCGGAAAGATGGCGGGCGGACCTTGGTAACGGATTGACCAGCCCGGTTATCACCGGCGGCCGCGTTTATGTTGCATCACGGGAGAACTACACCCTCTACGCCCTGGACGTTGAGAACGGCGAGAAGGTGTGGATGTTTACGACCGGCGGGGAAGTGGACTCGCCACCCACTGTGTATCGCGGTCTCGCGATCTTTGGCTCCGCTGACGGCTATGTGTATTGCTTGAGGGCCTCGGACGGTGCCTTAGTGTGGCGGTTCAGGGCGGCGCCGAGAGACATGAGGTTGGTATCCTACGGGCGATTGGAGTCGGTCTGGCCGGTCCACGGCAGCGTCCTTGTCAATGATGGCACCGTTTACTGTGTGGCGGGCCGATCCACCTACCTCGATGGAGGGCTCAGGTTCTGCCGTCTGGATGCGACTACAGGGCGGATGATCTCGGAAAATGTCATTGACGATCAACGAAATCCCCAAAAAGACGTTAAGGTGCTGAACATGCCTGTGGCGTTGCCGGACGTGCTCTCCAGCGACGGGGAACTGGTCTATATGCGATCGCAAGTGTTTGACCTGGAGGGTAATCGGATTACAACGCTGGATCCGACCTTAGAACCGTTTGAGCGAGCGACGCGGCAGCTTGGGAAAGGAGTACATTTGTTCTGTCCGTCAGGATTTCTCGATGGCGATGCCTGGCACCGGTCCTACTGGATATACGGTAGAGCGTTTTCATCCGGCTGCGACTGGTGGTTCCGAGCTGGACGATACGCGCCGGCGGGTAGGTTGCTGGCCTTCGATGGCGACCGTGTTTACGGATTCGGCCGCGAACCGGGACTTTTCGTCTGGTCGCAGGTGCTTGAGAACCACCTGTTTTGCTCAGAAATACAAGCCGATGCCGAAGCCATCGAAAAGGTCAAACAGTGGAGCAAGAAATCGGGACGTGATGCTGTCTTCAACCGCGAATTTACTCGGCGTGCCGCCCCGGAGGCTCGTCTGGCACCGAAACTACACTGGTCCGTAACTCATCCACCTCTGCATGTTCGGGCGATGGTCCTCGCCGACGAGACACTTTTCATTGCCGGCCCGCCGGATGTAGTGAGTGAGGATGAGGCGTTTAACCGGCCCGGCGATCCAAAAGTCAGGGCGAAAATAATGGAACAAGACGCGGCCTACGAGGGCAAAAGGGGAGCCTTGCTGATGGGTGTTTCAACTGTAAGTGGCAATCGATCCTTTCAAATCAATCTGTCTGCTCCACCGGTTTGGGACGGTATGGCCGCCGCTGCAGGTAGGCTGTTCTTCTGTGGCGAGGACGGCCGTCTGGTGTGCTTCGGAGCGAAATAACCGATACGGCCTGGCTACGGCAAAAACTTCTTCGGTAGGGCAAGCTTCTCGGGCAGGTAGTGTTCGATTACGTAGTTGAGGTCGTGCACGGCAAAGGCCTGCTGTTCGGCCCTGACTCCCATTTCGAGTAACTGTTGGATCGCGTCTTGCCAGGGCTTGTAGTGCTGCACAAAGGGATCGTTCTTAAGTGCATCTCCTGCCCGTTTGATATCGACCTCTTTTAGTGGGTGCGTGGGCAGCTTGTAGTCGATGATATCCTGGGGCGTGACGCCGAGGAACCTGGTGTTGGGCACACAAAAGTAGCGGTTGATGTGCGCGGCGTTGCCCGAGCCGACCTTCAACGTGCGGTAGATGTTGAAAAAACCGTATGGGTCGCAGTCCACGAACGCGTACACGGGCAGTTTCAGCTCGTCGGCCAGCCGCCTTATAAAACGCCGACAGGCACGCGTAGGCACACCGCCCATCGAGACGAGGATGCAATTGGCCTTGCGCCAGTAGACGTGCTTGACCAGACGTTGAAACATGCCTGCGGTCTCAATGGCAAGTATGAATTTGGCTTTTGTTTCGAACTTCAAATGCTCCACGTAGATCGGGATCGAGTATGCACCGGAGCCGAATTTTGTGCAGTCGATGCGCAACTTTTTACCGGTATCGGAGTCGCGGTCAATGACGACAAGCTTGCCAGCGACCTCGCCTCCCTTTTCCTCAGGAATGAATCCAAGCTGCTCGCGGTTGACCTCAAATAGCGCTTCTATGTCGTCAATCACAGTGTCCGACTCAGGTTGCTCGTCGAAGCGCGCGTCGCCCCAGTTCTTTGAGACGTAGTACGCCTCTCGCTTAGTCATGATTTCGTCGTCTTCGACGAGGCCCTTGGCCTGGGACATCATTCGCAAGGTCTGGGCAAATGTCTTGACCGTGGCGACGGTGAGCGTGCGCACCTTCTTCTTACCCTTGAGCTCGAGGAAGCCCTTTTTCGGGTGGTACTTCACATTGCTCAGCGACCGCAACGGGAATGACAGAGTGGGCTTGCTTCTGCGCTGTATTTTGGTTCGGACCAAAGTAGCGGTTTTTTTAATCTGATTAGCAACCTTACTCACGACCTGCTCCTTTCGAGGACATCTGTTAACTGCTTCACCATGGTTTTCTCATGGCGATCTGAGAGATCCAACATTTCCCGCAACGCGATGGCGATGTGGGGTATGTACTTATGGATGTAGGCTTTCTTTCGTTCGGATTCAGCAGCCTTGCGCCGGCGACGGACGAATGTGGCCAACTTGCGTCCACACTCCTGCAGGGCGAGCCGGATCTCTTTGATGATCTCGGGATAGTGTGCAACCGCCTCCTTGCTTTCCGATGTGAATGGTACCCATACCGAAGCCATGTGGACCATTATGACGAGTGGTCCTGTCGGCAGCGCTCCCGCGGACTGCTGGATTGCGTAATTTCGCCAACCCGTGTTGAGCACCGAACGCATGATTGCACAGGCCGACTGCTGGTAGAGCAGGGGCACGCGGTTGGCATAGCGCAGCACCCGGGCGTGCCCGTCAGCAGGCAGGGAACCACCGTAGACAAGCCCCGCCTCTATCTGGAAGGGGTTGCCGCGGTAAACTACGGGCGGTCGTGTGACGGCAGTGTAGAAGTTGGCATCGATCTGTTTCTTCAAGCCGGCCAAAATCAGTTTGTCGCCGATCGGGCTGAGGCAATCGGTGGGCGGATTCATGATCTTGGTCTGATTGATGGCTTTGAAGAGGTTGTCGGCCTCCTGCCGGGCAATGCGTGACGGCCGAGAGCGCTCGGACACCTTCGCCTTCTCACAGATCATCTTTGCTACGCGTGTACTAACGCGTGAGAAATCCGAATGGAGGAACGACTGCAGGGTACGCGCCTGGGTGTCATGCAGCATATTGATAAGCATACCCAATTCTACACCGTAGGGATGAGGTTTGATCTCCTTGGTGTGATTGGGCAACTGATCCGAAGCCCGCTTATAGACCTTTTTCTCGCCATTGGGTATCACCAACTGAAGCGATACATGAGGATTTGCAATAACTGTCTGCTCGAGATACTCCTCCACGGATTGGCGGCCCTTCTGAAACCTGGCCTCTAACTCGATCTCAACCTTAGTGCCCCGTGGAACCTGCCATTCCACAGTCTTATCTACAATGATGCGCGGCTCGTTCATCTTGGCGTCAATCTCGAGTTCGTAGTGATGCGCGGGGAAGTTGCGCGAGGTCTTTGAAGTGATGACAATGGGCTTGCCCGTCGTGAGCTGGCCATACATACCTGCAGCGGAGATTCCGATGCCCTGCTGGCCTCGAGACATCTTAAGCCGGTGAAACTTCGATCCGTAAAGCAGCTTGGCAAAAATCTTTGGGATCTGTTTCTTGAGGATACCCGGCCCATTGTCTTCGATGGTCACCAGAAAGCGATTATCTTCCTTGCCGGAGGCGATTGTGACCCGAACATCGGGCAATATGCCTGCTTCTTCGCATGCATCCAGGGAGTTGTCGACTCCCTCCTTGATGGTCGTTAGCAAGGCCTTGCGAGGATTGTCGAATCCGAGGAGGTGACGGTTCTTCATGAAGAACTCCGCGACCGATATATCTCGCTGTTGCCGCGCCATATCTTCTGCTGTAGAGTGACGAGGATGCTCCTTTTTGGGAACTTCTTCTCCCGGCGCGCCGGGCTTCCTGGTTGTTTTCTTTGGTTTGGACCTGGCGTGTTTCGAGGCTGGGCGTACCTTCCTGGCAGTCTTCCCGGCTGCTTTGGGCTTCGACTTTGCCCGCTTCTTTATAGTTTTTCCCATAGACTCTTCTCCCTGGTTATATATAAGGCTGGGCCCGAATCCCGGCGCGCCGGGACGCACAGCGCTGCGGGCATGTAAAGACAGGCCCTTTCCAGCGTCTCTGGTAATAACAAAAAGGAGCATCTACGTCAAGTTTGCATTACTTAATTGAGTCCGCTCGTTGTTAGCTGTATAATTTCAGGCGGCGATTGCTCCCGATTTTATCGGGATTTAATTGAACTGAGAGACGTCCCCGATTTTATCGGGATTACTTTACATAGGAATTAATGCGAGGATGGAAATTATGTGCAGGTGTAAAATCATTTTTGTATCTTTTCTCATACTAAGCTGGACTTGTCATTCCGGCGCGCCGGGATTCGCACAAGAGAGGGAAAAGATCAGTTACAGACAAAGACGAGAGATCATCTCAAGACGTGATCCGAGATTAAGGAAGATTCCAAAGATACCCCCAAAAGGCAAGCGTCTTCGAGTAATAATCGATACAGATGCCAAAAACGAGATTGACGATATATGGGCGATAGCCCTGGCGATACTTTCTCCCGAACGTTTCAAGATCGAGGGCTTTGTAGCAGCCAACTTTGATAACAGCCGTCCAGAAACCGGGCCGGATAGTATCGAAGCTTCCTTCAAAGAAATTAATACTATCCTCAACAAAGCTGGATTAGCAAACAGGTGGCCTGTCCTGCGCGGTTCGGCTCCTATGCGGTATAAGTACGAACCTTCTGAATCCGAAGGGGTGGATTTCATTATCAAGAAAGCAATGGAATCAACGCCTAATGATCCTCTTTGGATTATAGGGCTCGGGGCGGCTACCGATATCGCGTCTGCGTATTTGAAGGAGCCTCGTATAGCAGACCGGATTGTAGTATTTTGGCATTTTCGGACAAGGTGGCCCGAGAAGTGCTGGAATTTTAACGTGATTGGCGATGTTCGAGCGGCGCGTATTGTGTTCCATTCTGATTTGTCCTTTGTTTTGTTCGATACCGGCACACACTTGTATTGCCCAATGAATGAATCTGAACAGTTTCTATCTTGCGGGGCCCTCGGAACATATCTGCATGAGTATCGTTATAAATCGTCTTATTATCAGAAGCCCACGAAGGGTTTCTTCGACCTTGGGGATATAGCAGCGCTGGTTGATCCCGGTCTGGCATCCTGGCAAGAGACCGATTGCCCCGAGGTCGATTGGGACCTTGCTTACAAATTTAAGGGAACAAAGGGCTCAATACTTCGATGTTATGATATTAACAGAGATTTGACCTTTAAGTTACTCTACCAGAAACTAAGGACACTCGCCGACAAGGTAGAGATGTAACATATATGAAATGGAATGTCTGTTAGCGATGTGTGTTTGCACAAAAGTAGAAAATATTCAACTTTCAATAACGAGGAGATACCCGTGGGGACTTTATCACGTCGTAATTTCTTAAGGGGAATGGCTGGACTCACTTCTGCGGCTTTTGTTCCCAAGCCGACACATTTTTTTAAAGAGACTATAGCTGCCGTACAAACTACAGAAATTATTAACACCGAGAGATTCTTCACAGTTGGCCAATACAATGGGCGATGGTGGTTCATAACGCCCAAGGGTAAACCATTCTTCTCTATCGGACTGAATCACATCGATTCAGCAACGTTAAGGTATAGAGAAAACGTGCATATCTGGCGAAACAAATATGCCAATAGCATGGAGAGATGGCTTGAGCAGGTGAGGGATGATTTGCTTCGCTGGGGATTTAATACAGTCGGCTGGGTTCAGGAAGTGGTGACGAGGAATGATCAAAATCACCGGCATTCCCGAAATTTCACTTTTGAAGAATATCAGTGGCTCAATATGCCTTATTGTCACATGCTGCCATTCGTGGATTTTCATCAATGGGAAATCGAAACAAGAAATCCGGACATTAGCAGTAAAGGATTCGAAGAATGGTGTGACTACGTGGCCCGTGCTGATTGCAGCCGTTTTGCCGACGATCCCAAACTGATCGGATATTTCTACTCGGATTGTCCGACCTGGGCGCACATTCGCAAGCTCAATGCCTGGAAGGGACCGCTGTTTGACCCGGCCCGGTTGGAATCAGAGGCCGGACGTAAGGAGTTGTTACAACTGGCGAGTCGGTATTACAAGGTAACTCACGATGCAATCCGCCGATATGATAAGAACCATCTAATACTTGGGGACCGGTACGAAGCCAGGGCCCGCTTGCCCGAAGAGGTGGTCAAAGCCGCGATGCCGTATGTTGATGTGTTGAGCTTTCAATGTTTCGGCGGGGCACAAATTGTCAGTGAGAAGTTGGGTTATTGGGCAAAAATTTCCGGCAAGCCCGTTTTGCTGGCTGATAACGCAGTCCGGGCAGCTAACGCTTCCGGCAGCGCCCTCAAAGATAATCGTTATCAGGATCCGCAAGCCTATGAAGACGTCATGCGTGTGCTTCGAGACATACCGGAGTGCGTAGGATTCCATCTTTGCGGGGCCTATATTTGCAACCGAGTTCGCCGTGGAGGTCTGCGGGATGAACAAAACGAAATTGCCACCAAAGCGGTCAATGGAATAACGGTGGTCAACCAGAAAGTAACTCGATGGGTGGACGAAGTGACGCAGGATAAATGATGCTCAAGTATATTGTCAAGGGAAACGGAATAAGAAAGCTGAACTGATAGAAAATGCGGAACCACTTACCCTTTGGCCTGATAACGGTCATTCCACATCGGATTAGCAGCGTGTTCCTTTTTTCCCGAGCATCCGGCAGCTTGAAAGGTCGTAACAGATAGCTTATATTAGTAGCTGTAAGAGTCAAATGTACGTTAACAACCGTTTATTAGGTGGGCTTAAGTTTGGTCGTGATGAGGATGAATTTTTTTTCTTTATCTTTCTTTGTATTGCTGCTATTGTCGAATCAGGCTGTTTCACGAAGTCAAAGTGACAAAGACAGCAGCCGTGGAATAAATAATATTCCCAGGCAAATTGCACCGTTCTTTAGCCCACCTCCGGAACTCGCTCGCGATTTTGGGGAGTATCGGCCTCCTTTGAGATTCTATGATGGGAGTCCTGTGAAGACACAGGCGGGCTGGCACAGGCTTTCTGTTACTACAGAGCAGGACTCTCCTCGGCCATAGCTGTCAGTGCGTTTCATAACTGAAGGCGAGCCCATAGTTGTTGAAAAAATTAATTTTATATACTTGTGTCAAGCGGCCCCCCCCCATATATAATTTGGTAGATTTCTCTTGACGGGAGGGTTGTTGGTTTGGTATAAATAAGAATGGTATAACTCAGCTTGTGGATTCTTGGCCTTTCCGCGGGTAAAATCCTGGGCGCTTCGTAGAAATATCCTACCGGGAAGGTTAAAATTAACGAGACATGTGCAAAGTTCCTTGAACTTAGCGCTGATTAAGATCTGACCAAGAGGGGTCTGCGCATTTCAATTATTGACCGCTTTTAGCTTGATGTGTGAAAGAAGGAGGTAGAAATCATTAGTCCGAAGTAAATACCCACGTGCTCAGAGTCTGAAGGCTTTGCCGTAAGACTCTGAGCATGGATCTCCTATACTATGGGTTGTTCGGGCAACCTTAGCATGAGGAGAAAACCATGAGCAGATCCCGCTGTTTTGTTTGAAGTTGTTTGTTCAAAACATTGAGTGTTTTGGTGTGTAGCCAAGGCATGTTTATGTTAACCTTTTTTGTAAGGAAAGAGAACTACAATGAGTAAGAAGATGATATATTTGGCTTCTTTTGTTCTGGTGTTGTCTCTGGTGGGTGATGTCCAAGCTGCTAACGTGTACTGGATGGATGCCGGCCCGGACCACCTCTGGAGCACGCCATTAAACTGGGACACCGGCACACTCCCCACCTCTGCCGAAAACGTCAGAGTCAACATGGTCCCCGGCCCAACTATCGCGAACGAAGGCGCGGTGGGTTTCGAGGTAAAAGTTGGATATAGTGGTTTAACCGGTGACCTGACAGTGGACGGTGGAACTCTTACGATAACCGGGACCTTTGGTTTGGGCACCAGCAAGGATAGTAACGGTACACTTAATATGATTAGTGGTACCGTAACTGTTGGCAGTACGATCTACGTGGGGCAGTACGGTGCGTGCACCGTCAATATGACCGGTGGAACTATAACAGCCAAGAGCCTCGGCATTGCAACAAAAGCTACAGGTAGTATAGGTGACGTGAATCTGGATGGTGGAATTATTACCATCAGAAACCTTGAGATGAGATCGCAAGCAGGTGCTGTCGGCACGATGGACGTCGGTGCCGGGACGCTGATACTGGACGGCAATGATCTCTCGACCGTCCAGGGATACATCGACAACGGGTGGATTACCGCCTATGACGGCAACGGCACGCTGCAGTTGGATTATGACGTCACGAATGAAGGCAAAACCACGTTGAAGGCTACCCACATGCTTAATCCAAATCCGGCCGACGGTGGTACCGTAGGACCCGGCGAGGTGGAGCTGAGCTGGACTTTGCCGGATCCGTGTGTGCCCGGTCAGCCGGTGTCGGTTGACGTTTACTTCACCGACAACCTGCAATCGCTCGAACAGTTTTCCAACCCGGCAGCCATCCGGTTTGTCAGCAATCAGAACGTGACTTCCGTTGTCGTGCAAACTCAACCAAAGACGCGGTACTATTGGGCCGTCGATACTTATATCGGCGATCCCAATGATCCGGTTTTTGGGCCTATTTTTAGTTTCATCGCAGATAATCTGCCTCCCAGAGTGGACGCCGGTGCCGATGCAGTGACCTGGCTGGCCGACGTTGTCAGGACAAAGAATCTGGACGCGACCGTTACCGATGACGAAGCTTATACGGTGCAGTGGACGGTGGTTAGTGAACCCAATGATCCCAACAGTCCTGAGGCCATGATTACCGATCCGATCGCCGAGGATACGAGTATTACCCTGTCAGCCCTGGGCGAATATGTTTTGCAGTTGGAGGCCTTTGACGGTGAATACACCAGTTCGGACACGGTCATGATCAACGTGTATAACGACGGTTGTGAGGCAGCCCAGTCACTGCCCGATTACGAGCCGTTTCCTGGGGACCTCAATGGTGACTGCATCGTCGATGATCTGGATTTGGCTATATTACAGGAAGACTGGCTGAAGGATAATTCACTGACTGAACCGTAGATCAAGCTCGATTGACTGAGATCATTATCCTTAAACTTACCAGGGCGTTTGATACGCGTATCAAACGCCCTGGCGAAGGTTATTAGTGAGACCACCGTGGTTCTGCGGTTGCCCTAACGTTAAGCTCAGCGGCGCGGCTTGTCCGGGTCCACTGGAGTGCCTTGTTGGCAGTCCGTCTTGGCTGTCATGTCTTGCGTACTTCCAGCTTGTATTTCTTGCAAAGCCCGTCAAGCATCATGGTGACGACCGTGCAGGTCATCCCCAGATGCTCCACGCCCAGCTTCTTGCCCGAGATCGAGTCGTAGTGTTCGCTGATTCCGTTCTTGATTGCATTGGCGATGGTCTTATCGGCGATTTCGGCGGCGAGGTCCTTGTGTCCGTAGTCCGCCAATCCGCTTGCGATCTGGTAGTTGGTGGGCGGCCACACGTCCCCTCGCCAGGATCCCCTTGACTTGAAACGCTTGTCCTTGCGATCGACCGTGGGAACCGGGAGCGGAGTCATCCAACTGTCCGTGCCCAGGACCTCAGCCATCCGTTTGGCCTGAGCCTTGGTGGGTACGCCGGCATGAAGCGGAATCCAGCTCCCGATAGTTGCAACGGGGATTTTCTCGAGAGTGTCGCGGTTGACCGACAGGAAAGTACCCGCCTTTTCATCCCACATGTGCTTACGTATGGCTTTGACTGCCTTGTCGATTTTAGCCTTACGACGTGCGGCCATTTCCTTGTCGCCCATGATTTTTGCCAGCCGCAGGAGGCTTTTCTCACCCAGGATAAGGTACGATGTATTTCCCGCCACGCAAATATCACCATACCATGCGCCTTCCTTCTCGCCCTTGCGTGTGGGATGCTTTGTCATCTTGAGGCCGTCCATGTTGCACTCAACATCAAACGTTTCAAATCGCGCATGTTGTGTAATGCCGCTGTAAGAGCCGACCGCAATGAGTCCGAGATTCGTAATGTCCCGCTCACGCCAGTACCAGTCGTGGAACCGCTCCATCGGGGCAAGGCACTGTTTGAGCAGTTCCTTATCACCGTTGCGCCGATAAACCCGCTCAAGCCCCCAGGCCAGAATGGGGATTTGCGAGAACTGCCTTACCCGTTGTTTGCCCGGGCCCACCCGCTGGACACAGGTAACCATGTCCCGTGCATAATCGGGCATTTCTTTGTTCCAGCGCACCTGAAAATCCCAGTAGTTCTGGAAAACGTCCCGGATCACCTTCTGCTGGCCCGGCAGAATGCTCAACAGATCGACGACGAACATCGTGTCCCAGATCCACTGGCCCCGGTAGCCTCCGCCGGGAGCGATCCAATTGTGTTTTATGGGCGCTTCTGCCGGAAATACCTTTCCAAGGATGCATTTTTGGAAGACTTCCTCCGTGAGCCGGATCACTGCCGGATCTTTCCACTTGAAGAAGGACTTTATATCTGCAGCAGTTTGCTCAGCAGATCTCGCCTGGTTGACGAATGTTCCGCCAAAGGCATGTGCGGCTAAAACACCTCCAGAAACTTTCAGGAACTTACGTCGATTCATAACTCTACTCTCCTTGCTCTTGATTACAGAACGATCATTTTCACTGAGACTGCCAACATGTTATTATGTGGTTTCCATATAATACCCCTTACAAGTATACTTGGCAAGGCAAATTTGGAGTAGTGTAAGATTCGCCAAGAGTCTTGTCTTTTCGAGACGGACTTGATATTCTGTTGGAGAAGAGACTCAGCAGCGCAGCTGGGCAAGGACTTATGAGAATTTAAGATCAGGTGATTTATTATGAAACAAGCTGTAATCTGTCCCTTTTTCGGAAAACTCCGTGACCGCTTCTGTGAGTATGGTGAGGACCTCAGCGTCGTCGAGAAGCTTGAGCGTATTGCGCGCATTCCAGGTGTCAGCGGTGTAGAAATGGTATATCCGCACGAACTCCAAGACTTAAACGAGGTAAAAGCCACGCTAACGAAGTTAGGATTGGTGATATCGGCAGTTAACATAAATGTCAAGTCCGACCCTGAGTTCGTGAAAGGATCGATTACTTCGCCGGATTCGGCATTGCGCATGAAGGCCATCGATTACCTGAAGAAGGGTAAGGACGCTGCAGCAGCCCTTGGCGCCGAACGTGTAACTTGCTGTCCACTTAGCGACGGTTACGATTATGCCTTTCAGATGCACTATGGCAGTGCGTGGGACAGGATGGTTGAAGTCGTCCGGACGGCGGCCTCGTATCGGCCTGAAATCACGCTTCACTTAGAGTACAAGCCCTTCGAGACGCGAGTTCATAACCTGCTGGCGTCGGCTGCCAAGACTATCCTCCTTTGCCAGATGGCCGGCAGAAAGGGTTTGGGCGTTACGATCGACATCGGCCATTCCACGTTCGGCGGTGAGCCGCCGGCAGACTCGTTGATGCAGGTGGCGGCGGCCGGCTTACCGTTTTATGTGCACACGAATGACAATAATGGTAAGTTAGATTGGGACCTGCTCGCCGGTGCCTGCAACGTGTGGGAATACGCCGAGTTTCTCTTCTACCTCAAGGAACTCAACTATGACGGTTGGATCACGGCTGATGTGGCGCCGTTCCGCCAGGATGCTTCCGAGATATTCGCCCTGAACGTGCGGTTCACTGAACAGCTCTGGAGATGGCTTGACGAGATCGACCGTGACGTGATTCGAGAACACTTACACAGGCATGATTTTATGGCTGTGCGCAAGATGATGGAGCCGTATCTTTTCCCACTGCTGCGAGAGAGAGAAGCCGGGGCTTAATACCGGTACGTTGACTATTCGCGTATCCCTTCGCGTTGGCCCTTAGCCTGGGTTTTAGGATTTTCTATCGGCGTTGACCATCGGGGTAACGATACGGTTGCCTGGTAGTTTGAATAGTTGTACAAGGGACTTCGATTGGTCTCATAGAGTCGAGTCTCTTTAGGATTGTCATGCTGCGTATAGACCCAGAGTTCGAACGGGTCCCATACAACAATTTCGTCCCGGCAGTCACCGGTAATATCCATAACGGCGTTACACATGTCGGGATGGCCGTCAGCAGGGAACTTAACCACACATCGACCCCATCCATCGTAGAGACCACCTTCTTCCGGGTTTGCCGAAAGAACAAAATACTCTTCTGATAAACCTGTCCAGTTTATCGGTAAACACATGCTGCCGTGCTGGCAAGGCTCGAAATCATGGTAGATGTTTCCATCGGCGTCAAAGAAATGGATAATCCCTTGATTGCCCCAGAAATTGATCGAGACAGTTTCAAGACCAGGCAGGTCATTTCGGAAGTTCGCTATAGCAGGATTTTGGACATGTCCGATATAGTGATGTTTCAAAACGTGTCCCTTCATGTCGGTTAAGAATATGCCTTCATCGCTGGCTGCACATAGAAGGCGTAATTCGGAATCCGGTTTGAATCGAACGATAGCAACGCCATCGGCGTGCTCCTTCAACTTCTTGTCCAATGTCCAAAGTAATGTGCCGTCGTCATCGAAGAGAGAATAGCCAATTGAGATTTCATCTTTCCCGTCGCCGTCAATGTCACAAGCATAGGGATAGTGTCCGGTATTGCAAGCAGCATCCCACAATATCTCCAGCCGGTCGTTCAAGAGCCAGAAATGTTTGTATCGTGTTTTGATGATGATATCCCTTGGGTGGCCTGTGCCTCGCACATCACAGAAATAGATGGAGTCGCCGAGAATCCTGGGGAATCTATTGTATGGCGGTCTAATCTGCTTTGGCATTTTCGGAGTCTTCGCCTTGTACTTGGTTTTCCCGGAAGCCCCGTCGGCCACAATGATCTCCATACCCATGCAGTAAATCACTTCGGTTCGACCGTCACCATCCAGATCATGCACCTGGAATCCGACATCGTTCGTGAGATTATCTTTCCACTGGTCCGGTTCACCAATCTGCCAGAGAGTTTCGCCGTCAAATGTCATGGCTGTCAGGCAGCTTAGCTCACTATTACTGTCTTTGGGGCCATGGTGTACTACCTGGCCTATAAGCACATCGATCTGTCCGTCGTTATTCAGATCACCGAAACGCAGGTTTCGCCCAACCCCGAATCCTTCGGTGCTGATCTTCCTCCATACGACGGGACGCGGATTACGAGCTTGAAGGCGGTGTAACTCTTGTTCGCGGTCAGCAATACGCTTTTGGAGAATCTTCTTTTCTATTGCAAAAGTAGTGACCTTTATGTTCTTATATCGCGTGGGGACATCAGACATCAGACCAATCTTTCCGAGGGGATAAGTGGAATCATCCGCCTCCAAGACAACGCCATTGCTGAGTCTGGCCAGAATGTGGTTATTGTTGACATCTATCTGGATACTCAAGTACCTGCCTGGAGTCCATGAACAGGTCTTTTCAGCGAGAATTTTCTCGTAAGGCTTGTGAAATCCACTTGCATGGCGAACCATCTTCAGAAAAGCCCGCGGGCCACTGACTCCGCAGAAGTAATAGCAGCGATCGTTTTCGTATCTGAAGATGATGCCACTTTGACCGTTGTTAGAGGCCGGAGCAAAATCAGCAGTAATTCGATAATTTTGCCAGAGAGGGTCTCCTGCTATGAGTATCGGATGGGTAAATTTGAGTCTGTTATTCTTATAGGATTGCAGCATCACGCGTTCGTTATTTTCTTCGATTACTTGCCAGGCACGTTGAGATCCATAGGATTTGAAAGTTGAGACAGCCCAGTTGCCTTTCTGCGCCGCCTGCGCCAAATAATGGTATTCTGTGTGCGCGCCAACGGCGCTCATGAGCAGGCCGGTCCGAAGATTTGAGAAATCATCATCGAGGAGCACGGCAGGCAACTCCGCAGCAGTATTTGCCTGGGTGTAGGAGGCTATCGCAATTGTGATGAGTACGGTAATAGCGGATTTGAATTTACACATATGATTTATACCTCAAAAGCACTTTTCAGTCCTAAGGGCTCCTTTCGGAAGACACCTATTAACACAAATAATCTTTTGTTAATTCGTTCGTAATCGGCTGCAAGTTTCCTATGGCTTCTTCAACTTAATCAAGATCACCCAATCCTCAGAAGGGTCCTGTGGCGGTATAGTCAAGTTAGCAAGTTTTCCTCCCGAGATTGTGCCGACGGGCCCCTGAAAGACTCCTTCTCTTGGATTATACCATTGTATCGTGAAACTGCCGGGACTCCGGCGCGCCGCAGTCAAATCGAGCGTGGCCTGTCCACCATTCGGCAAGTAAACGGCATAGATTTCACCGGGCAGTGCGAACACTTCACCTTTCCCCGTTTCCGTTGAAAGCAGCTCGTCCCGGGGCATCATTCTGTGAAACGGGAGATTTTGTTCTATGAATCGACGGGCATACCACATATATCTCCAGTGCTTCCGGTATTTTCTGAAATCCTCAGTCTCCAGCAGTTCATCAAGAATGAATTCCAGCTGCCCTCCGGATAGATAGATGGGCCAGATGTATTCTTTCCGGTGCCGGTCGGCATTTTGGGGAGCAGCTTTGTCCGGGAAAAACTCGTCCATGCCAATCACATGAGGCAGCCCAGCGTTTTTTGACAAAGCCCGCCACTGTTCAACGACACCAATGTCCCTGGTTTGAAAAGAGGTAACCGTGAATCGTTTGTCACCCAGAAACGGCTCCCATGCCTTGATTGCATTTCCTGCATGATGAATAGTAATGGGATGATCGTAGGGATCGACAGTGTGAATATATCCAGCATATTCTTTCGCTAATTCCGGTGATATTTTAAATCTCAGGTTATATTCCTCACACAAATTCCACTGCAAAGCCAAATGATGGCTGAAACGGGCAATAAGTTCTCGATAGAATAGCTTTCGTTCGGCGCCCAATTTGCCGTTATCCAGCTCCCGCTTGTTGGGCTCTTCGGCTTCATTTAACACGAAATGAAGGAAAATCCCTTTTCGTTGGGCGTGATTGAAAACGATTTCCCATTGATGTAACTTGCTGAGGTCAAAGTGCAGGTTGTCATTGTCGGGGTCTCCTTTTGGGTCGATCTTGCCGAGGTAAGGCCAGACGTTTTTACCATCTCCACCGATGTTGTTGGGCATGAAGTAAATTGAATTGACATGCTCTGCGGCCATGTAGTTTAAGAAACCTATGATTCCTTTGGCTGCTCCATTATTCCAATCGGGATCACCCGATTTCCAATCCCGGATGTGTTTCTTATATTCGTGCTTAGCGCGGGGTGTGTTATCGAATCCCTTATAGGCCAACAAATCTTCCGGGCTATCATTACCGCCTTTGAGCCAATACGGCCCATCGTGAAATTTGAGATAGTGTTTTCCGACGTATTCGAGTCGTCCCCACTTGAGAAATCCCGGCGCATTTTTATCCTGTCCCTCCACTGAGAATGAGCCCTGGCAACCGTCAAACGCCGCAGGTTTTCCCTCCTTTGGATCCAAACTCACGGCGATCCCGGAGCCCTTTCTAAACGAGGCTCGAAATGACCACTTGCCTGCTTCATCGGGCGAAAAATGAACTCTCCAGATATCTCCCAGACCTTGTCCATTGCCGTTGCCCGCATAAAATCCGGGGACAGTATATGTTCGACCGCTGGGGCCTCTGAACATTACCTGGAGACGATAGTCCAGGAATGGATTGGGATCAATTGCCGATTCGCTCGTATCAGGTCCTTTGAAGTCAACTGAAATGGTATGCCATTTCTTGAGCTTTCCTGTGATTGTGTATGCCCCGTTCAGGGCATCGGTCTGCTCCTCGGGGTGCTTCAACACGGCTTCGGCAGCCAGCTTCATCACCTGATTCATGACGGACTTCGAATTACCTGGCTCAGGTATTCCCCATTTTGCCTTTGCCGCGACGATTATCATATCCAAACTCGGAATGATAGCAGCCGAGTTCCCCCCGGCCCCGATAGTCATGAAAGCGTCACGGGGAGCATCGGGCCAAGTCAATCGGTCAGGATGGTCTCTGCCGGTGCCATTGAACCAGAAGTTATAGCCATAAATGCCTGGTCCGTATTTCGTGAAGTGGTCTGAGCCACCGCCATAGGAGCCAATATCCAAATAGTCATTCGTATCAGCCTTTTGAGTGTGAGGCAACTTTTTAGGAACATGGGGCCTGCAATATTCATCAAAAAACTTCCTCGATAGAAGCTGCTTTTGCTTCCATTTGCCCTTATTGAGCCAAAACCAGCCAAGGCGGGCGAAATCACGCACGGAAGCAATAACACGAGCTTTCCTGCTGAACGACAGGCCATCCTCAAATTGTAGTGAGCCCAAACGTTGCGGATCGTTCGCAGCGTTGGCTGGATTTTGCTGGAATAATCTTTCGAAGAGAGTTATTCGATAGAGATTGATCGCGTAGTCGTTATATGCCCAAGCCGTTCCCGGCTTCTCAGGTCGGGCATAGCCACTGATCATATTTGCGAGGTGATGAAAAGTCATCGTTTCGTCTTTGGCACAAAGGTCCCAACCAAAGCGTTTAATTGGCTGATGCACGGAGTCCAACTTGCCTTCCTGAATGGCGAAGAACAGCAGGGTACTAAAGAGCGGCTTGCTGGATGACATCCAGTCGCCTTTCTTTTCCTGCGAGCCCCATGTCTCAATAATGTAGCCATGCCGGACGATACAGCCCCTTCCTCCAAGAATCTCAGCTATCGCACTGATCTTTTGCTGGTTCAAGCTGACTTCTGAGGGCCCCTTTGTCTGCCAGAGAAGTTTCGGATATGTGCGTTCCCCAACAAAAGAAGCTGCAATTGACGGCTGGGAGAATAGTGCGATTAGCGAAAAACACAGGGTGCCAACCAAACGGCATAAATAACGGTAATTATGAGGAATCATCGCCATGCTCCTTTTAGTTTCAGCAGTTATAGGTCACAGGTTCCTGGGAATCCTACTGTTACCTGTGCCGACTGTCAAGCTCCGTTCAGCTTGATAATGGAATATCCAAGAGACATCCTTCGTCACCTTACGGTGCCGGTTTTGGTTTTGGTCGCGGTTCTGGTTCTATCCGACACAACCGAATATCGTCAAAAAAGACTACACCTGACCCGCCAGCTTGTCCCGATACATCGGGATTCTTATCGCCGAAGCCAATAGCAATCGTATCGACATTAGTCAGGTTCACGCCCTGGTTCACAAATGCTTCCAGGTCAATATTCCATTCTGTCCAGGTATCTATCAACGCTGCATTGGAATTATCGTGGTAGACCACGGCAATGCCATTGAGAGCCACATACATCGGCGCAGCAATGTTAGCCGAATCGCCCCTGAACCAAAGCGTCAATGTGTTAACATTTTTCTCGGTCCAGTCACGCAGATAAATCAACGTCATGGTCGCTTCAGAGTACTTGAAATTGTTTTCATAGAAATACGGCATCGATTGCTTGCCGTTGTGAACAATCTGTGTCTCAACGTAATGCTCTTGATTTGCGAAATTTGGCCTTGGATAGCCTACCATGGAACCGTTTATTGGGATGCCCCATCCATCGATCCACATATCAAATATCCTGTCGGGTTCGTAGTCGTTGTAGTCCTCAAAATCGTCTACGATAAGAAAGTCTGCTGCCGTGAAGCTCCAGACTCTGCCTTTGCTGATTGTCCCGTCGGAATTGTACTCATCGATACGCCAGTAATAGTTCTGGTTGAATTCGAGGGTCTCCGGGAGAGTATAGCTGTTAAGACTTTGCTGATCCCGATATATGCCAGCCGTATCGGATATATCGGCATCGGTCACGGTTTGTTCATCGGCACCGACGTACACATCGTGCTGAGCTGCATTATCTCCCGGCATCCAGCTAAGGATGACATTGTGGAGGGTATCTTTTTCGCGATGAGCCGGGCTTGGGTCCCAGGCAAGTAACAGGTCAGTTCTTATAATCTGTTTAATCTCTTCCTGTGTCAGTTCCTTGTCGTAGATGCGGACATCATCAATTAGTCCGGTGAAATACCTGTCGGCGCTCGTGGCGCGACGGCCTATATTGACATCTGCGGTGCCCGTGAGATTGAACTTGTTGTCCGGATTTAAGATGGTTCGGTACTTGTCAACTTCGCCGTTGAGGTAGAATGTCAGGTCTTTGATAGCTGCGTCTTGTGGAACAACTGCTGCAATATGGTGCCATTCGTTGTCGTTCACATTGGTGTTACCCCTCATGTTGCCGCTACCGTGCTCCACGCGTATCCGACCATCATGCACGCGGAATGTCATTCTTTGAGTGCTGGTGTCAGTGCCCCATGTTATCATTTCGCCGTCGGCTGTAGTCTTGATCCAGGCAGCGACAGTGAATTCATGCTGCACACCATCGGCGGCAAGAATGCCCTTGTAGCCATCTATATTGACGTAATCACCAGAGCCGTCAAACTCCAGAGCACCGCTGTCATATCCATCCACCCACTGCGGGTCACCACGGAGCGTGCCATGATGGTCGAAGCCGGAAGAGTCAACTACAGCGGCAAATCCATCATTGTCAAGCTTCCACCACCCGAGGAGATTAGGGTCAGTAATTGGTATATCAGGCAGTGTTTTGAAACTCCAGATATCACCTTTGTGTATCGTGGTACCATCAGCCTCAACCTCATCGATTCGCCAGTAGTAAATTGTTCCTGGAATGAAACCTCTCGGATAATGAAACCCGGGAGAGCCAACAATAAAATTCGTTTGGGGCTGGTTGCCCATGAACCCCGACGAGTCGGGTGCTCCGGTATTCACATTGTCAAAATTGTCGCCGAAGTACACATTGTGTGAGGCCGCAGTATCTCCCGGCGACCAGCGAAGGATCACCCATGTATCCGGATGCATGGAACCATCGGCCGGGCTGAGGTTCTGAGCTTTTGCGAATACCGGATCGATGCCGTTAAACAGGTCAAGTACAAGGGCTGACGAGAGAGGGCGGTCATAAATGCGGGCGTCGTCCACAGAGCCGGTCAAAAAGTCGGTTGGAGCATTAGCACCATCCCATTCCTGGCCTATTGACCATCGGTTATCATCGCTAAAATTGTAAATGGCCCTGTCTGAATTTTCAAGAACTCCATCTACGTATACATATCCGATTGCCCTCTTCCTGACGAATGTCAGCAAATGCCACTGGCCGTCAGTGACCGTCGTTATGGACAGGGCGCGTTCTGTGTCTGTATCGAAAGCGGCCTTGCCATTCTCAATACAAAACCTAATCACGTTGCCATAATCTGCGGTATTACAAGAAAACCAGTCCGGCTCACCGCCGGTGGTTTTGATCCATGCGCTAAGCGTAATATCGTTGTCCGTTATGTCATCTGCTACGCTATCCATTGTAACATAATCGTCGCCGTCGAGGTCCAGGGCGTTCGAGCCAACCTTACCCCTTACGAAAATCGGATTGCCAACAGTGGTGCCATCGTTACCCAAACCGGAATAGTCCAGCGTATCGCCGTCAAACTTCCACCAGCCAATAAGATATGACTTCTCGGCAGCACTGGCTGCGTTTGCCAAAATCAGGCTCAGCACCAAAACAAAAGAAGTTAAAACAATCAATTTCTTAGACATAATAGTCCTCCTTCAAAAACTACATATAAATATAGGTTATAATTGAAATGTAAAAAATCTTCCTTTGAAGCACAAATTTTCCGTTACAACTCTGTACCTTGCGCATTAACCTTCCTGCTAAGCTAATTCAACTTAAACTACCGAAATTTTTCTGCTGGAAGGCCAGAATCCACAGATCCACTCTATTTTATTTGTATCAAATTAGCCACCTTCCCGTCAAGTAAAATCTTTTGATTGCTAACTGGCGTAATACGTCATAAGACTTTTGCAATAAGGAGAAGATTTTGGTATTATAATTACATTGGAAGGTTTGGTTGCGTAGCCAGGCATTTAATATGAGAGATATCAACTTAAGGAGTGATTATCATGACAAAGCGAACTCGCCGACAGTTCTTGCGGGATTCGATGTTTGCCACGGCGACAGCAGCGGTAGCTACCTCCCCGATGATCAGCGGCATTGCTAAAGCACAAACCCGAAGCCCTAATGAAAAGCTTCTTTGCGCGGTGATCGGCTGCCGGGGTCGCGGGGGTAGTCACATCAGCGCCTTCTCCGGCCGCAAGGATTGCCAAATCGCTTACATTGTTGACGTGGATGAGAAAGTGGGCCAAAACTGCTGCAATTCGATCGAAAAACGTACGGGCCGCCGTCCAAGGTGGGTCAAGGATATGCGCCGAGTGTTCGACGACAAGTCCGTCGATATCATTGGCACGGCGACTCCGAATCACTGGCATGCCCTCTGCGGTGTCTGGGCAATGCAGGCGGGCAAAGATGTCTATATTGAAAAACCGATCAGTCACGATATTCCCGAAGGTGCCGCACTTGTGGCCGCCGCTAAGAAATACCGGAGGATATGCCAGGTGGGCACACAATGCCGTTCTAATCCGGCCCTTCAGAACGCCATGAAGTTCATCGCAGAAGGGGGTATCGGCGAGGTCAACTTCGCGCGGGGGCTGTGCTACAAGCGGCGAAAGTCGATTGGTGCATTAGGGAATTATCCAATTCCCGACGAGGTTGACTTCAGTTTGTGGAGTGGTCCGGCGCCGTACACCACGCCGAAGCTCACCCGGTCGCGATTCCACTATGATTGGCACTGGCAGCGGCTTTACGGCAACGGCGACTCGGGCAACCAGGGTCCGCACCAAACCGACATTGCCCGATGGGGATTGGGTATTAACCGCCATCCCAACAGCGTCATCGCGTATGGCGGCCGTCTGGGCTATCAGGCAGAACGCAACGATCCTAATTATGTCGATGCCGGTGACACGGCCAACACCGAGATCGCCATCTACAATTACGGCGATAAGTGCATGGTGTTCGAGACACGAGGCCTTTCGGTTGATAATTCGGCGGACATTGAGATTAGCACTATGTTCGACAGCGCCAAGGGCAACAGGATCGGCGTGATCTTCTACGGGACCGAAGGCTACCTGGTCCAGAAATCCTACACTCATTGCATGGTGTTTGATCTCAAGGGCAAGATGGTCAAGGAGTTCAGGGGCGGGGGCGACCACTTCGACAACTTTGTGCGCGCCGTTCGCAGCCGAAGAACGGAAGACCTCAACTCGGACGCCTTTCAGGGCCATCTCTCCGCGGCCCTGGCGCATTTGGCCAACATCAGCTATTATCTGGGCGAAGACAACAAGGTCTCTGTCAGCGAAGCCAAGGGCGTGCTGGAAGAAGTAAAGAGCCGGGACAACAACATCGAGACGCTGAATCGGACCGTTCGACACTTCCAAGATAACGGTGTTGATTTGGACAAGTATCCGATGTCAATGGGACCGCTGCTCCAGTTCGATCCCAGGAGGGAAGTGTTTACCAACAGCGCTGCGGCCAACGGGATACTAAATCGCGAATACCGCAGACCGTTCGTGTGCCCTGCGCCCGATAAGGTGTAAAAGACCACAGACCTCAGACTCAAGACCGCAGACCAAAGTCATTTATCTTGCCTCTTTAGTCTCGTGTCTTGAGTCTTGTGTCTGTAGCCTGACGGTTGCTTTTCTCCGGCATATAAGGTATTGTATGATGAAGTGAAAATGCAGGAAGTTAGTAAAACTATTGGTGAACGAGGAAATGTCACCCTGGTATCAATGCGAAATTGAAGGGCGCAGGACTCTTCATAGAAGTGTTAAATAAGAAACGTCATTTAAACGAGGAGCAGGACAGATGTTCATATTACCCACCATGTCCCGGCAAAGTATCTCTATCATTCTAATTGTTGGTCTTATCCTAACGAGTGTAGCGTACCCCGATTTTATCGGGACTGGCCAAGATTCCTTTTGGCCCCAATTTCACGGGCCGAACCGAGACAACCTCTCCACTGAAAAAGGTCTTTTGAAAAAGTGGCCTGAGAAAGGGCTTGACCTACTCTGGAGAAGCCAGGGGCTGGGGCATGGGTATTCCAGTGTATCGATTGCGGCTGGAATGATCTATACAGTCGGCAGCATCGAAAAGGATACAGTCATCACCGCCTTGAACCTGGATGGCAAGGTTTTGTGGCAAGTGAAAAACGGCAAAGGCTGGACTGGAGACCGTCCCGGTACTCGTGGAACTCCAACCATCGATGGGGATCGGCTTTTTCACCAAAGCCCTCTTGGAGAGCTTGTCTGTCTGGAAGCTAAAACCGGAGACAGGATTTGGGAGTTCAACATCCTCGATAAGTTCCAAAGCAAACCTCCAAACTGGGCCATGGCTGAATCCTTGTTAGTTGATGGAGACCATTTGATAAGTTGTCCGGGAGGACCGCAGACTTGCATGGTTGCACTGAACAAAAAAACTGGGTCGGTTGTTTGGAAAGCGCCCAGTACAGGAGAGCTGGCCGGCTATGCCTCTGCGGCTATGGTTGAATATCAGGGCATTAGAATCGTCATCACGCTGACTTTGAAAGGCATGATCGGTGTGAATGCCGATACCGGCGAACTACTATGGCACGTCAAGCACGAATCCTATGCGGACGAAAACGTGTTGATGCCCATTTTTCACGATGGTCACGTTTTTATCAGCACGTTGAAGGCCGGCTCCGTCAAGTGGAAGATTAATGTTAAAGACGGCAAGGCCACGCTCGAAGAGATATGGCGTACTCAGGAACTCGATAATCACCACGGTGGGGTCATCTTGTTAAACGGAAATCTCTACGGTACAAGCACCTTCCGAAACAGGAACTTATTGGTTTGCTTAGACTGGGAAACCGGCCGGAACAAATATATGGATAAGTGTGTAGGTAAAGTATCGCTCACATACGCTGATGGAATGCTGTAT
>SDBS01000771.1_pt1 | contig 31869 bp, 28 predicted proteins | sample 2277091 | NCBI WGS metagenome assembly SDBS01 (sample SAMN10404972, study PRJNA504765) | marine sediment metagenome | isolation source: marine sediment core GS10_PC15, 163 cmbsf | place: Arctic Ocean: Southern Knipovich Ridge | collected 2010 | reverse complement strand
AAAATCGTTTTCCAGGCTGGTTAGTATAAGTCATACCCATGTACTCGCGCTTTTACCGATCATTTTCATCCTGTGCCTGATTTTCTCATACAGCCTTTTTACCGAAAAGATTAAACTCATCGTGATCGCCTTTTCATTCCTGTCCATTATTTTCGATGTAGGTTCCTGGTGGTTGGCGAAGCTGTCCGGCGCTCTGGCGCCTCTTGTGATCCTGGGCGGTGTAGCCCTGGCCATCTCTTTTCTGGCGCTCATTCTGCTCTCTCTCTACGATGTGTGGCTCAGAAAGCCTTCCGGTTAAAAGGGGTGTTCCCAGTCGAGGTCTGCCGATAGTAAGATTTATATAGGACAGACCAGGGTCTTGGGAAAGTATATTGGGGAAGGAAAATAAGTCTGCCGGAAAAAGACATTTACCTTTACCCCCTTAAAGATAATTTCAAACAATTACTCTGCGTATAGCTCATTTACTCTTAACGGGTTCACTGAATATTTACCTACTAAATGCTTTAGATGATTGACAATGGCTCTAGGGAGGTTTAGATTGGTAGCATTATTTCACCACTGACGGCAGTGGTCATTCGTTGAGAACAAAGAAATATTGCAATACTCAACACGAGAAGCTTTAGCAAGGAGGACAATGCCGCTTAAATGGGCACTTTCGACCTGATTACATTTCGGAAAGCGCCTGAGTCAGACAAGCCTCGGGAGCAAGAACGTTTAGGAAGTGCTGTGCTTCTGCAAAACGCCCTGTGGTTTACGAAGTTACGATGGTTTGTGGTTTTCGTGTTTATTGCGACAGGCTTGGCAGGCATTCTCATGCCTGGGATCATAAGCAAGATTGGTTTCGTTCCTCCCGCCCAGTGGCCGTGGATTCTGGCAGGTATCCTTATATTAGCGAATACGCTTTTTTATATTCTAGTCCGTCGGTTGAATGAGGAGTCTCCGCGCCGCGCCGTCGTAGCTAATATTTGGCTTCAGTTTGGTGTGGATTTGATGGTGGTAACGGCTCTAGTCTATATAATAGGGTGCACAGACACATCTATCTCTTTTGTTTATCTCTTTCACATAGTTCTGGCCTCTATCTTTTTTGAGCCAAGAAATAGCTTATTGGTTACGTTTATAGCGGCAGGCTTTTATATTTTGTGCGTTTCCCTGGAAATAACCGGTGTTTTGCCTGCTGGCGGGATCTTAGAAAATGCTGAGGGCCTGATACAGCAAGACCCAACACTGAAGGTAATTTTTGCCGGGTCGGCCGTATTCGTTTGGATTATAGTCTGGTATTTGGTCTCTACTCTTTCTATGGCTCTCCGAAAACGTGATAGGCAACTGAGCGTAGCTAATGAGCAGCTCATCAGAGCTGACCAGGAAAAAACGCAACAAGTTCTCAGCACTACACATGAGCTAAAAGCGCCGTTTGCAGGCATCGAAAGCAATATTCAAGTGTTGAAATGCCAGTGTTGGAACGAGCTGCCTGAATCTGCACGAGATATTATCGACCGAATTGAGGAGCGGGCACAGGTGTTAAGTGAGCGAATAAGGGAGATACTCATTCTCGGAGATCTGAGATCTAATAACTCCAGCGAAGTGAAGCTTGTTCCTGTGGATTTACGATCGGTCATGGATAAGGTGCTTGATGAGCTTGAAGATAAAGCATTAAGCCGGCGCATATTACTCGATATTCAGGTCCCATCGATAACAGTGTTCGGGAACATGAAACACCTAACCGTTCTCTTTTGCAATCTACTGGCAAATGCTATACTATATTCCTACGAAGGTGGAAGAGTTAATGTTTCGGTTAAGCAAGAGGAGGAAAACGTGCATGTTGCTGTATCAGATCAAGGAATAGGAATAAGGGATGATGCTCTTGCTCATATTTTTGATGACTACTTCCGCACCAAAGAGGGAGCAAAATTTAACAGAATGTCAACCGGTCTGGGGCTGGCTATTGTAAAAAAAATCGCTCAGAAATCTGGGCTGAGAATAAGCGTTACCAGCGAACAAGAAAAAGGAACAACCTTTCAGGTGGCCATTCCAAGAAGGAAAGGACTGACAAGGTGAGGAGGATAAGTTAATGGCATCTATCAAAATTGTTGATGATAATATAGCATACGCGGAAAATCTGTCAATTTTGCTGAAAGAGGAGGGCCATACCGTTACCTATCAGGATCATACTGAGGGTGCAGTAGAAGATCTGGTGCAAAACAAGCCGGAATTGCTGATTCTGGATGTCATGTTTCCTGAGTTTCCTACAGCTGGATTCGATCTTGCCCGAAGAATAAGGCAGACTCCGGAGATAAAAGATCTCCCGATCCTGTTGCTAACGGCAATAAATCAGGAGCTTCCTGTAGAGTTTTCTCCAAAAGATATAGATGGTGATTGGATGCCGGTTCAAGATTTCGTTGAGAAAAGCGCCGATATGAAACCGTTACTCAAGAAAGTCCGCAAGCTGCTCAAAGCTTTGGCGAAATAGCGGTTCTTAATTCGATTCGATTGAATCTCAATGTATCTAAAAATATAGGGCTGTTTTTCACTCACCTGCAGCTTTCTTCAGGCCAAGAAAAATCCGCTTCTGCTTTTCAATATGATGGTAAAAGTAGATTCCAAAAGCCACCAGAACAGTGGCTAATGCTATGACATACACAATACCCTGCTCGCTAGATTAGTATCCCTTCCTCTGTCAAAGACCATTAGCGAAACCGAAGGATTGCTCGTTATCTGAATGGTTTTCGGGTCTCCCTTCATTGTAGCCTCCACCTTATCAAGTATGGCTAGAATATCATCCTTTGTATGCTTTACTTGCATTACAAATCTCCCCTTTGATGCAGGATAAATTAGTTGCCCCCTGAAATGATTTTTACATTTTTGACTGAACCTTGCTGAAGAATATATTCTTCAGTCCTATTGCATCCGCTAAAGGTCCGTAAACAATAATTTTTCGGCTAAAAAAAACAGCATCGGGATCCAGCTCACCGCTAAGTATCCCCAGATGAATCGATTCTGTGGCCTCAAATCTCAAATCATACCTACTTGGCTCTCCAATGCATCCTAAAATGTTGCCATCCTTCAGTTCAATGGTTATTGTTCTGCCCGTATCCGTGGCTTTAAAAACAATTATCTTGTTTTTTTTTGACAAACGACTCACCAGGTCGGAGTCCTGTTTAACAAGCTCTATGATTTTGCTAAGCTCTTCAGCTATGTCATTGAAGCTAGTGTCTCTTTCTCTCAATTCCGATAAGCCGCTCAATTCTTCTTTTAAAGTTTTCATCTCTTATCCCCTACTGATACTCCCACCCCGGTTTCCCTAAAAAAAAGCCGTTACAGAGATCATCTGAGCAAAGTGCTTTTAATCTGCCGCCAGCTTTTTTTTCATTCAGCTGGTTATCAAGTACTTCTCTATATATATTGATAACTTCATCGATGTCTTCCTCCAATTGCGATTCAATTCTTATCGATTCAACCTTTAATCTCTTCAGATAATCCATATGCTCTATTAAACAGTGGACTTTCGCGCTGAATACCTGAGGACCGTTTATTTTAAACACAAGTTCCCCTGAAATTGCCTTTAGAAAGAAACCTTCCGGATGCTGAAAACATTCTTTATCACAATTCGAACGGGATATTCCCGCTTCCTGGCAAGAGACTTCTAACGAAGAAAGGCTCCGAACCGTATAACATTCCCGGGAAAGAGCAACAGGAAGATGCCCATGGGCAACTACCTCAATGTTCAAATCCGATTTTTCTACAATATCCTCAATTGACTTTCTGCCAACTTCCCACGGAATTACCACTTTCTTTATGCCGAATCTAGAAAGATATCTGGCTGCTCGCCAGTTGTAGACATTCAAAAAGGGTCCCGCTACCAATTCTTTCTCTGTTTTTATGCTCAAAAAAGCCAAGTTATTAATTTCCAGGCCATCAGAAGCTTCCAAAAGGGCTTCGATATTTCCTCTCTCTAATCCGTCAAATGTCAAGGCATAAGAAGATATGTAGACCTTTTTCCCTTTTTCTCTGAGCATATCAATAATCGGCATTAGATCATCAATCGAAGATTCTCGTTTAGGACAGGTTACTTCCCCTAGATAGACATTACTCACCTTGCTGTCTGCCACGTGACCATAAAAACTAAGAAGTTTCTCTTTTCCCCAGTTTAGCGGTACAGGACCTAAAGATATCTTCATCTTATACCCTCAGAAAGCTCGCAGAGCTCTTCCAGCCATTCTTTCCTGGCCACGTAAAGCTCCGGACTCTTATAAAACTCATCTAAGGCCGACCTGAATACCCTTGTCACATTTTCAACATAGATCTTTGAACGCTGCCTTCCTTCGATCTTGAAGGCATCTACACCTGCAGCTGCGAGTTCCGGGATTTCACCGAGAAGATTCAATGATGCCGGGGACTGAAATGAATAGGTAAGCATATCTGTTTCTGTGTTTAAGTATCTGCCTTTGCAGGGGGTTGGATAGGTACAGAATTCTCCCTGAGAGTATTCATTGAGTATAATTTCATTTAATTTAAAGCTCAATTTTCCATTATCATCGTGAACAAACTGAACGAATTCTAAAGGTGAGCAGGCTCCTACCGTATTATTAGAAACCCCGGTTATATAAGGTGAAAGCTGGCATCTACCTTCATAATTCGCACATAGAGAACCAAATACAAAAACCTCTAAATCGACACTGGTTTTTTTTTCAATCTCCTCTATCTCTTCGAATGTTAAAATGCGAGACAGAATGACACATCCTATCCCAAACTCTCGCTTATAAAACTGAATAGTCTCGGCATTGCTGTTTCCCGCCTGGACACTTAAATGAATCTCGAAGTCCGGATATTTCCTGTGAGTGTATTCCAGTACCGCTAAATCGGTAAGAATCACCGAATCGGAACCTAGAGAGTAAGCACTGTCCACCTCTTTGAAACACAAGTCAACCCCATCTACTTGAGGATAGATATTTATAGTCACATAGACTTCTTTTCCTCTTTTATGAGCATATTCAATCCCTCTCTTTGCTTCCTTAAGAGAGAAGTTCAAACCAGGGAAGTTACGTAGATTTGTAGGTGACCTAAAACCGATGTACACGGCATCTGCACCGGCATCTACCGCGGCTTTTAAAGACGGAAGATCTCCAGCAGGGGATATCAGGTCAATCTTTTTAGTCATTCTTTTTAAGGATAAGACACGCCAGAGCGCCATTCCATCTAACAGAAAAGCGGTTATCCAGAGCTCTCCACTCTTCAGTTCGTAAGCCATGGAATTTAAGTGCCCAGGAAAGATAAAGAGCATAAAAAGAACTGCTCACAATTGTTGTTTTAATTTCTCTCTTAGACGCGTCCTTTCTGAAGTCCCAGATATATGCTGAACCGTCATTTTTCAAGACCCGTCTGATCTCTCTGAAGACCTGATCTCTATATCGCCAGTGATGAAGTGAGCTGCTGCTGAAAATAAAATCAAATGAATCATTCGGATAGGGTAAATTATGAGCATCAGCCAGCTCATATCCGACTCTGTCTACTTTTGCTGCTTCGCTGTTCTTACGGGCAAGGTCTATCATCTTGCTGCTTAGATCAATTCCGATTATTTCCAGTCGAGCGTTTAATTTAGATACCTCAATCGGCAAACAACCGGGACCTGTACCGATATCCAGAACTTTTCCTGATTTGACCTCTGTAACGATCTCTTCTGCCAGTTTTTTATAAAGGCTCTTAAAACCTCTCGCCGCTACAGCGTTGTATAAGATTGCAGCTAACCCCGGTATTTTTTCAAGCTCAAACATTGTTCAATATTCTTGAGGTAATTTTTCAAGTTGAGTGTAACTGAACACCGGACCGTCCTTGCACACATACTTAGAGCCGATATTGCATCTCCCGCATTTGCCAATGCCACATTTCATGCGCATCTCTAATGAATTGAATATCTGACTGGCCTTGAATCCCAATTCGAGCAATACAGCAATGCAGGTTTTTATCATAATCGGGGGACCGCATACTATGGCGTAAGCATTTCCCGAAGAAGGGCTTATCTCTTTCAGCACCGGAGCTGCAAAACCCACTTTTCCTGTCCAACCGTCGACTTCTCTGTCAATTGTCCGTATCAGTTTTATATCTTCTCTTTTAGACCATTCTTCAAGGTCATATTTATAAAGCATCTCGCCAGGATCTCTAGCCGCCACCATAATGGTAATCTCTCCAAACCGAGACCTGTTCTTCTCATGGATTATGTATTTAGTAAGCGACCTCAGAGTAGTAAGAGCGAATCCACCTCCAATGATTGCCAGGTTGCTTCCTTCGAAATCCTTCATGGGAAAGCCATTCCCAAAGGGACCTCTTATTCCAATCGTATCACCTTCGGATAGATTATGCAGGGTAGATGAAACTACACCAATAGGATATCTTTTTACCGTAAATTGCAAAATCCTATTATCCATTGGGGAAGAGGCAATACCGATAGGTACCTCACCTATTCCAAGCAAGGACAGTTCGGCAAATTGCCCACATGTATGTTTAAAGCATTCAGCGTCATTCTTATCACAAAACTCCAAGTCGAATGTTTTCAGGTCCTTCGTTTCATTCTCAATGGTAATCTTCTGGACTTTAACCGGCAGAGGCAAATACGGATTGATCATTTTAACTGACTCACCTGATTGATGACTTCCCGTATGTCTAGATTTACCGGACAATTTCTAATGCAACGGCCACAGCCTACACAAAATAATTCCTTAAAATTTTCCGGGCAGTAGTTAAATTTATGCATTATACGCTGCCTCATCCTTTCTTTGTAATTCGGCCGAGGGTTATGTCCGGAGGCATGTAAGGTAAACAAGGGATACATACAGGAATCCCAGCATTTGATTCTTTTTCCCCTATCTGCCGAAGTCTCGTCCGTGATGTCAAAACAATGACAGGTGCTACATAAGAATGTGCATATTCCGCAACCCAGGCATTTCCGATGAATTTCATTCCAGAAATCTGCTTCAAAAGAATCATCCAGCTTTTCTTTTACCTTTTCTACACTCACCCGAGAATTGATTCTTTTTGCGCTTTCCTTAAATATTTTATTTTTCTTATCAATATCGGATTTTTTTGCATTACCCAACCATTTTGAGGATTCCTTAATAAACTCTTTGCCCTTCTCAGTTACCGTTTTTAGAAGGATTTCTTCTCCAATGTCAAAGGCAATAATGTCTGCCCCCTCTTCTCCATCCGGTCTACCATTCAGAGAAGTACAAAAACAGCTAATCTGGGGTCTGTTGCAAGCCAGGGAAATGATGATTGTGTGAATTCGCCTTTTTAAGTAATATGGATCAACGAATCTTTCATTCGGCTCTCCAATAAATACTCTGTCAAGAAAACCGATTGCGCGGGCATCGCATGGACGAATACCCAGTATCACGTTTTTCATTTTCCTCTGGTCGTCATTATTTTGAGAAATGGAAAATTGGTGTGATTCATCCCTGCTGAACTCATAGAGTATCTCGCTGTGAGGAAAGAGAATTTCCTTTGGCGAGATTCTTGTGTTTCTGTAATCCCAAAATACCAGTTCGTCGTTCGTATCTCGTAATTCGCAGAAACGAAAATCCCCATTTTCTCCGGCGGGGATGTAAATTGAATATTCCTTGCTCAATTCCTGCAGCATCGCGTTTAGTCTGTTCTTCTTAATTATTTTTTCCTCTATCATGGCTCTGAAATAAACTCCTGCTTATCCTCCGGTTTAAAGGTCGCCAGAAGAAGGCCTTCCTCCAAAAAAACACCGGCCTCATAATCAAAAAGCTCTTTTGCATCTCTTACCAATTTATGAGTAAAAACTCTGAGATCAATCCCCATTGGGCAGGCACGGACACAGGCGCCGCAATCAACACAACGGCCTGCTTGATGAAATATCCGACCAATCTGATAGAACATAACATCAGAAATGTGATCAGTGACCCCTATCCATCTTGGTTTCGTTTGATCGGCAAAACATTCTCTGCAGTAGCAGTTAGGACATGCCTGCCTGCATGCATAACATCTAATGCATTTGGAGATCTCTTCCTGAAACAAATTCCATCTATCCTCGATAGATTTTTTTTCAAAATCCCGGCCCCCCCCCTTTGGAGCTGCAGGCCTCTGGTTTCCTGATTCAATTAAAATGTCATGAATCGGAGGAGTAGCATGTTGACATTCTATGCAGCAGTCAGACAGCAGCTCTTCTCTTTTAAGCTCTATCTCTTTTTTATTCTCATCGACAATAGTAATCCTGCCGTTTTTTTCCTCTGCTCCGGTAATTTCAATATCGTTTCGGATTTTTTTTCTATCCCCCATGCCTTGGCAAACAATACCGAGAATAAAAACATTGTCCCGCGCTATCTGATGCTCTTTTATCAGTACCACTATTGAGCGGGCATCACAGCCTTTGGCAAGGATTCCTATCCTGGGCAGTTCTATTTTCTCTTTTTTCCTTGGCTGCGGGTTAAAGATTCGGGGTAGATATACAGCCAGATTATTAGAGCAAAAAGAGTTCCAAACCAGTTTCTCAATATCTTCAGATTTAGTAATGAAACACGGGGAGGATGTCAGAGGCAGAGAACCTTTACTGTAGCCTATAAACAGATCGATTTTATTTTGAGTAAATAAATCCTTAACTACCTCTTTTATCCGCGTTTCTATTTCTTTCATCATTTCCAATCCAGCTGATTACAATCTTTTAACCATTTTTTCAATCGGCCCTATCTCTTTCACTTCGTTGACAACCTTCTCAACTATCTGTGCAAAACGAGGTCCTTCTGAAGCTGAGACCCAAGAAAATTGTACCCTTTCCGGCTCAATGCCCAGGTGCACGAGAAAATTTTTTAGCAGAGCAAATTTCCTGCCTGCTACAAGATTCCCGCTAATATAATGACAGTCGCCTGGATGACAACCTGAGACCAGTACTCCGTCGACACCGTTTTGCAATGCTTTAACTATATAAAGAGGATTTATTCTGCCGGAACAGGGCAGTCGTATAATCCGGACGTTTGTTGGATACTGAATTCGCGAAACACCTGCCAAATCAGCACCCGCATAGGAACACCAATTACAGAGAAAAGCGACTATTCTTGGCTCAAAGTTCTTATCCATCATCTTAAACCACGCTAAGGGCAGCTAAAATCTGCTCATCTTTGAAGCCTTTCAAATCAATTGCCGCTGATCGACAGGAAGCTGCACAGGCTCCGCAGCCTTTACACAATGCCTCATTGACTATTGCCACCCTTTCTCCTTCTTCAAGTTCAATTGCCGTATAGGGGCAGATTTCTATGCAGAGCCCGCATCCGGAGCATCTTTCTTTTCTTATCTGTGAAACCCTTCCCTCAGCCTCTATTTCATCCTTTCTCAAGATAGTCACTGCTCTGGCCGATGCTGCTTTAGCCTGGCAGATAGTTTCCGAAACGTCCTTCGGATAATGTGCCAGCCCGCAGACAAAAATACCGTCGGTAGCAAAATCTACCGGGCGCAGTTTGACATGGGCCTCTAAGAAGAAACCATCGGCATTTAAAGGGACTTTCAGCATCTGCGATAGAATCTTATTCTCTTTCCTGGCTCTAATGGCTGAACTGAGTACGACCAGATCAGCATTAATAACAAGGTTTCTCTGCAGTATTGGATCGTAAGCTTTAACTAATACTTCGCCGTTTGAAGCTTGCTGCTCGCTCTTAGAGTTTTGCGCTTCTATCTGCGGTTCTTCTCCCTCTTCATAGCGGATAAAGATGACTCCTTTCTCCCGTGCTTTCTTATAGTAAAGCTCTTTCAATCCATAGGTTCGAATATCACGATAGAGCATATAGACATTTACCTCAGGATTGATCTCTTTAAGTTTCAAAGCATTTTTTATTGCCTGGCTACAACAAACCCGGCTGCAATAAGGATATTGCCCATTACGAGAGCCGACGCATTGAATCATCACAATGGATCCCAGTTTATCGATGGCTGATTGCTGCTTTGTAAGCCGCTCTTCTAACTCGCGCTGCGTAATAATACGTTCATCACGACCGTAGAGATACTCTGAAGGTTGGTATTCTTCCCCACCGGTAGCAACAATGACCACTCCATGTTCCAATTCTCGTGGTTTATTGTTCGTTGTTTGTTTCCCGTTGCCTATTTTTGTATGGAAATTTCCTACATATCCCATTATCTCTCTGATCTCTGAATCGATGTAAAGCTGAATATTATCATCCTTTTTTACTTTTGCAATTAAAGATTTAAGAAACCGATCGGTCTTTTCGCCTTCCAGAGTATAATGAACATGTCGAAGATTGCCGCCTAACTCGCTTTCCTTTTCAACCAGAAAAACTTCATATCCTTGAGTGCTGAGCTCGAGGGATGCTACCATACCGGCTACGCCACCGCCGATTATCAGAGCGCCCTTGTTTACCTTGAGACTCATTCTGGAAAGAGGTTCAAGCAAGCCGGCTTTGGTAGCTGCCATCCGTACCAGGTCCTTTGCCTTTTCTGTTGCTTTTTCCTGTTCCTTCTGGTGTACCCAGGAACACTGTTCACGAATATTAACAAATTCAAAAAGATATGGGTTTAAACCTGAGCTGCTCAAAGTTTTCTGAAACAAGAGTTCGTGTGTCCTGGGAGTACAGGCGGAAACTATTACCCTGTTTAATTTCAATTCCTTTATCTTCTCGCCTATCAATTTCTGAGAATCCTGAGCACAGGCAAAAATAAATTCCTGAGAATGAACTACTCCCTGTAAGGCGGAAGCATATTCAACAACTCCAGGAACATCAACAGTGGCCGCAATATTTATTCCGCAACGACAGACAAAGACACCTGTTCGTATCTGTTCTCCCCGTAGATCAAATTCCTGAGGCAGCTCTTCCCTTAGCTCTCTTATCGGAAGTTCGGTCAACAGAGAGGCGGCAGCCGAAGCGGCTCCACTCGCCTGCATCACCGTCTCAGGAATATCCTTGGGACCGGAAAAAGTTCCTGCAATAAAAATGCCCGGCCTGGAAGCGGTCATCGGCGTAAATGAAGATGTCCTGGCGAATCCACAGGCATTGATTTCAATATCAAATCTGGCTGCCATCTTTCTAATGCCGGCTGTAGACAGCAGTCCAACAGAAAGAACTACCAGATCAAAGTTTTCTTCTATTAGGCTTCCTGCCTCACTGTTGTATTGTATGATTAGATTTTCGGTAGCCGGATCAATTTCCACTGCTGAGATACGAGCACGAATAAAACGGGTATGATAATCATCTTTTGCCCGGTTGACAAATTTATCAAAATCTTTGCCAAAAGCGCGGATATCCATGAAAAATATTGTTGCCTCAACCCCGGGAAGATGTTCCTTCACAATAACCGAATCTTTTACCGCCTGCATGCAGCAGACGCTCGAGCAATACTCATTACCCATCTGCATATCCCGCGAACCGACGCATTGGATAAACGCTATTCTCCTCGGCTCTTTTCCATCTGAAGGCCGTGTGATATGCCCTTCTGTAGGCCCGGAAGCACTCAGGATCCTTTCAAACTCAATGCTGGTCAGCACATTGGGAAAGGTCTTATAACCGTATTCATCCTTTATTGCTGCGTCAAACTCTTCTGAGCCCGAAGCAAAAATAACACTCCCTACTTCAACATCAATACTCTCTTCTTTCTGGTCAAAATCAATAGCATCCGCTTCACAAAATTTCTCACAGATCCTGCATTTACCTCTTTGATGATAGATACAACTTTCTCTATCCATTATCGGCAGAGCAGGAACGGCCTGGGGAAAAGGAATCCTCATGCACTTTGTTTTACTTAAGCCCTTGTTATATTCATCCGGTATTTTTACAGGGCACTTACTCATACAGATAGCACAGCCTGTGCATTTTTCTTCATCGATGTAGCGCGGTTTTTTCAAGATTTTCGCTCGAAAATTAGGGATTTCTCCATCCAAACTCTTTAGCTCGGCATTGGCAATAATCTTGATATTAGGATGGGCGGCGGCCTCCACCAGCTTTGGTGATAAAATACACATTGCACAGTCATTGGTAGGGAACGTCTTATCTAATTGAGCCATTCTGCCACCGATACTCGGCCCTTTTTCTAACAGAAACACCTCTACGCCCATCTCCGCTAAATCTAAAGAGGCCTGAATGCCTGCAATCCCACCGCCAACAACTAAAACTCGTTTATGCATTGACTGTTCCCTTTTTTCGTCTTTTCGCTCTTTCTTTTTTGCGTCTTGAAAAAGAAACGATTTTAGCCATTATCTCTGTCTTGTGGATTGATAGATCCTCTTTGTTTCTATACGAAAGCTCCTCAATATATTTTTTCTGTCTGGCGCCGTTGTAAATCTTTTCGCCTATACTGCTGCGAACGACTGTTGTCGTATAGCCGTCTGGCGAGCCAAGCCCTCCCACTGAAATATCGGCAAAGTCGTTGGCAAAATCCGGACAGGCAAAGCAGGCAGGCCGGGCAATCTCGTCAACCACTTCGAAAGGCAGATGTACAATTTCTCCCTTCTCTAGAGTAACGATTACGTCATCTTTGATATTCAGCTTCTTGACATTTTTTAATTCTATTTTTAATTTTTTTTCCAATTTAATGCGAGCATTCTCGTCAAAGGAAAAATTCTCCATGCAGAAAAGCCCGATGGTCAGAGTAATTATATCTGCGGGAATGACATTTAAAAGCTGCATCTTTCTCAACGAATAAATCTGACAGGGCGTGCCTACCAGGGCAACGCTTTTTAGAAAATCTGTCCCGATGCTCTCTATCTCCCGGATAACCGGCGAATATGTGCTATACTTCCCGCCAATTTCTTCCAGATGCAAAGTTTTATCAAAATGGGAACCCGCGGCATCGATCAATTCCTCGGGTTGAGTAACCAGCATCGGCTGGCGAAGAAAAGGACCGATTTTTTTTGAGACAATGGCTCCTTGGATGAGGTTTTTATTCAGGGCGTAAATTAAAAGTGAAGTCACAACCCCACCGTCAGTACAGGCGTTCCTGACCTCTCTGTCTGTAGTCCTTGCTGAAGTAAGCTTTCGATACGAACCTATCGGGGCTTTCCAGCCTAATTGTTCCTTCAGCTCATTGTTTAAAGCTTTAATCTGCGGACAGATAAGATAACAGATGCCGCACTTCAAACATCTCTCCTCGTCGATGAATCTGGGACTGCCATCTTCTGCAATTGCCAGAGCGTTCAATTCTTCTGCTGAACAAAATGAGACGCAACCGCCGCATTTGCCGCAGATGCCTTTTTCTTGAACCTCGGTGATTAAGTCCTTAAAGCTTTTTATCTCTTCATCAGACACTCAGTTTTTCCTCTATCTTTAATTTGATTTTCTCTGCTATTTCTTTATCCGGTTTGAAAATATGGTCTATGAAATCGTGGCGGACTTCCTGGCTAAACCGGTCGAGTTCGGTCACCCTGGAAAGCATCTCCGCCGAGACATGATGGCCTTTAATTGCCGCGTATCGTAAGATTCGCATTATGTCTGTAAAATTAACTTTTTGAGGGCACCGGGCATAACAGCGATAACAGACCAGACAGAGCCAGATCCTTGGAGAAGAAAGGACCTCTTCGCGCATGCCGAAGAGTATCTGTCTTATGATTCGGCGACAGTTATACTTCTCATCAATGTCGGTAATAGGACAACCGGCAGCACAGGTTCCACAGGCAAAACACCGCTTTACATTTTCTCCTCCGGGTTGGGAGGCAATTTCCTCCCGAAAGCTTAAATCCAGTTTGCTTACAAGAAGGGGTTTATCGTTCTTATCATCCATATTCTGACTCTCCCAAGTTATGATTCAATTGCTTCCAGCTCGTCTTCCCTGAACGCAGAAAGCGGCAGTTCCTCGTCGATGCTCCTTCCTGCTTCATATTCAAGCATCTTTTGCACTTCATTGCTTAGACGGTGGTATTTCCTGCCCAGGGGTATCTTGTTGGGACAGGCTGCTTCACACTGCCCGCAGGCAACGCAGGAAGTGAGCACATGGCTCATTCTGGTAAAATGGAACAGAAGGATATCTTCAGGCATTCTTAGCAGCCCTTTTTTCCTGGCCCAAGAGAGATATTTCTCTTTGCTGTATTCAGAAATCGGACCTTCAAATACGCATTGTTTGCAGTAGCAGATAGGGCAGACATTGCGGCAGTTCTGACAGTTGATACAGAGTGAAGAAATTACCTGCAAGAAATCCACGGCCTCCTTTTCTATTTCCTCTTTCAGTTTTCTTCGCCTGTCTTTTTCCCGCTCTACTGCAACTTCGCGTTCTTTGCTTTCAGGCGTATCTTCCAACCCAAGTTCTTCCAGCACTCTCTTTCCTTCATCACTTCCTGCTCGAATTACTATCTTTTTATTCAAATCCCTCCCCATTAAATTAATTGCAATGTCTGAGTTTTCAGGAACAAAATGATGACACAACCTGCAGGCAGTTCTTATTTCGGATATCTCTTTATTTACATGGATGCCTTTTAGAAAATCAATGGTAACCGACCCATCGTCATTATGCTCATTATTTTTCGAAACATAATCGCTTACCGAATAGGTTCCAAAACAATCAATCCCCACAATTAGCAAATTGTCTATTTTTGCTTGCTTTAATTTTACCAGTTCGACCAAAGCTCTTATTTCGCAAGGTCGCAGCATCGCAGCAATTTTCTGGTCGGAATCTTTTGTCGTTAATTTGGAAACAATCCTTGCCGAATTTACCGGAAGCACTGGAGCGAGAGGATTGACATTTTCTATTTTCTCATGGCTGCAAACCAATGATTGAACAACATTTCCGCTGATCTCTTGAGGAACTAAAACTGCTTCTACAATACTACTGCCCAACAATTTTTTAAAGAACTCACCGATAACCTGACAGAAATTGCCATCTGTCATTTCTATTTCAGTCAACGTAGTCCTCCGTGGTTATTTTTCGTCCACCTGTCATAGTCTGAGTAAAGGGTTTGGCCCCTTACTGCGTACATTTTCTACCATTTCTCTCACTGTCTCTGCAAAGCGTTGCCCTTCGCTGGCGCTGATCCAGCGTAGCCAGACACGATCTTCCAAACCAAATTCTTGAAGGATTTTCTTCAGTACCGCTACTCTGCGGCGTGCTTTATAATTTCCGTTCGTATAGTGACAATCCCCCGGATGGCAGCCCCCGATAAGCACCCCATCCGCTCCCTCTATCAGAGCTCTGTATACATATAAAGGATCAAGAGCCCCGCTGCACATCAAACGCACCACCCGCACATTTGTAGGATACTGAATTCGTGAAGTTCCGGCTAGATCTGCCCCGGCATAGGAACACCAGTTGCACAGAAAGGCAATGATTTTTGGTTCAAATTCCGCCATACTAATTTCCTGCCTTTATTAAGCTTTTACTATACATTCCATCGGACAGACTTCGACACATTTCGGCGAATCGGCAATACCCTCACATTCCTTGCACTTTTCCGGATCAATTATATAAATGGGATCGCCTTCCGAAATCGCCTTGTTCTCACATTCGTCTTCACATACACCACAGGCACTGCATTCTTCTGTAATCTCCAACGCCATTTCCGGCACCTCCTAATATTATAATAGAGCATCTACCGCTTGAAGTAGTTGCTTCTTTTCAAATCCATACTGTTGACTTGCCCCATTCGGGCAACTGGCAACACAGACCCCACAGCCCTGGCATAGAACTTCGATTATTTTGGCTTTATTGGTTTCCTCATCTATCTCCCGCGCTTCGTAAGGACAGACGTCTACACAGATTCTACATCCTGCGCATAGCCTCTCGATCACATGTACAATCCTTCCTGTGGCCCTAATTCTATCCTTAGAAAAAAACGTAGCAGCTCTTCCGGCGGCCGCCCAGGCTTGAGATATTGTTTCATCCACGAATTTAGGTGAATGTGAAAGCCCGGCAAGAAAGATGCCATCAGTAGAAAAATCTACCGGCCGCAGCTTAATATGCGCTTCCAGGAAAAACCCGTCTTCATTGAGCGGCACTTTCAGCACCTTAGCCAATGACTCATTTTCATCATTAGGGACAATTCCTGCACTCAATACCAGGAGGTCGAGGTCGATTTCAAGTTTCTCGTTTAGAATTGGATCGAATACTCTTACCTTGAGCTGCTCGTTTTCCTTTACTACTTCGGGTTTGCTGTCCAGACCATAACGAATAAAAACTATGCCCTTTTCTCTGGCCTGCTGATAATATTCCTCCCTGAATCCATAAGTCCGTATATCCCGGTAAAGAATAAATATATTTACACCGGGATTAATTTCCTTTATCTTTAGAGAATTCTTGACTGCCGTTGAGCAGCATACACGGCTGCAATAGAGTGCGTTTTCTTCCCGAGAGCCTACACATTGAACCATCACGACTGTTGACAGCTTACCGCCCAAGGATTCCAACCTATCGCTTGCAATCCTTTCTTCTAATTCTTTTTGAGTCACAATTCGTTCATCCTGACCGTACAGATACTCCGCAGTCTGTCGCTCCTTAGCCCCGGCGGCAAGAATCACAATTCCATGTTCTATTGTCGTAAGATTGCCCCTCCCCTCGGCAGGCTGTGCTGTACCATCTCCGTTGTTTGAGGTTGGCCGGTCATTATAAGTTTTTACGGTTGTTTTATAATTGCCCACATAGCCTGCAAAATCCGCTATTTCTGAATTCTTGTAAATATGGATCTTCTCATTGCTTTCTACCTTTTCAACCATCTCCTTGAGCAGTGTTTGCGGATTTTCTCCGTTAAGGGAAAAATAGAGGTTACGAAGGTTACCGCCCAGCTCCTTTTCCTTTTCCACCAGATAGACTTCAAATCCCTGCTCGGCTAAAGAAAGACTGGCAGTCATGCCGGCTGTTCCACCTCCAATCACCAATCCCTTTTTAATTACCGGAAATGTTGACTGAGTCAGAGGTTTCAACAGCGCTGCCTTGGCAACCGCCATCGCGACCAGTTCTTTGGCTTTTCGTGTTGCCGCCTCCTTTTCGAACATATGGACCCAGGAACAATGCTCCCTGATGCTTACAAACTCTAGAAGGTATGGATTAAGGCCTGCTTCTCTGATCGTGTCCTGGAATAGAGGTTCATGGGTGCGCGGAGTACAGGAAGCTATAACGATTCTATTTAATCGATGCTCCTTAATCCGCTCATTGATCAATCCTTGGGAATCCTGCGAACAGGTATAGAGATTGTCTTCGCAATACGCGACATTGGATAAAGTTTTCGTAAACTTCACCACCCCCGGCACATCAACAACACCGGCAATGTTGATCCCACAATGGCAGACAAATACACCGATCCGCGGCTCTTCCTCACTTACCTCAATCTCTACAGGATAGGTCTTTTCCTTTACCAGGCTTCCCCTTGCTTCGGCCAGGAGAGCAGACGCCTTCCCGGCTGCTGCTGAGCCCTGGATAACTGTCTCCGGTATATCCTTTGGTTCGGAAATTGCTCCGCAGACATAGATTCCTTCCCGGCTGGTATTTTCTTTGAAGAAACCGTTAGTTTCAATAAAATTGTACTTGTTTAATTCTAGCCCTAATATCTCTGCTAATTTTTTTATTTTAGACGGGGGAACCAGGCCTGTAGACAGCACAACAAGGTCGTACTTTTCCTTTGCAAATTTATCATCATCGGTGACAAACCTGATCAAAAGTTCGCCGCTCCCATTAGCCCTTTCAACCTGTGGCGAACGGCAGTGGATGTAATTCACTCCGTATTCAGTTTTTGCCCTTTCGTAGTAGCGGTCGAAGCCTTTGCCAAAAGCACGGATATCCATGTAATAAATATCGGTAACCAGATCTTTTCCCGCATGCTCCTTAGCCACAACTGCCTCTTTTGTAGCATACATACAGCAGACTGAGGAACAATAAGGATTGCATTCAACATCGCGGGAGCCGACACACTGAATAAAAGCGATTCTCTTGGGCTCTTTTTTATCCGAAGGCCTTACCAGATGACCGCGAAATGGCCCGGAAGCCGAGAGTATTCGCTCAAACTCAGGAGAGGTAAGAACATTCGGGTATTCCCCATAGCCGTATTCTAGCCTGCCCAACGGATTGAACCGATCATAACCAGCCCCGACGATTACCGCACCCACGCGTATCTCTTCTGTTCGTTCTTTCTGGTTGAAATCTATCGCTTCGGGGCCGCAAACCTCTTTACAAATCTGGCAGGCGCCCCGATTCAACTGGATACAGCACTTTTCATCAATAACGGCTGTATTGGGCACGGCCTGCGGATAAAAGATGTTGACTACCGGTCGTGTGCCGACTCCCCAATCAAATTCGGAAGGAAAGGCTTTTATCTGTTCGGAACAATTGTTCTTTGCTTTCATGCTGCCTGTAGGACAGATGAATTCGCAGGCACCGCAGCCCAGACAAATCGCAGATGTTTTGTCAAAAGGCGGTATAATCTTGCGCTTATTTCCACGCTGGGTAAATCCGATAACCGAGGCGCCCATTCTTTCCCTGCACATACGCTCGCAGAGTCCGCATAAGATACAGTCTTCGTTTTTTTTCGGGAATCTGCTTTCCTTTACTCCCAGCTCTTCAGCCAGTTCCTTGATTTCCTCTGAATCCGGGCAGCGGGCCAATAGAAGCTCTATCATTATCTTCCTTGTCTTAATCACTCTCTCTGTATCCGTATGAACTATCAAATCCTCCTGAATGGGGTAGAGACAGGAAGCCTGAATTCTTGACCTGTTACCTCGGCTTACTTCAACAAGGCAGAGTCGGCAGGCCCCATACGGGGTTAAATCTTTATGATAACACAGAGTTGGTATTTTTATCCCGAGCTCCCCCGTGGCTTCCAGTATAGTTGTTCCTTCTTTTACCTGAATCTGTCTGTCATTAATAGTCAAATCTATCATTAATCACTCATTCCTCAGTCAACATTCTATGCTACCAGCACTGCTTCAAACCTGCAGATTTCAATACAAACACCGCATTTAATACATTTTTCATCAATAATCTTATGTGGTTTTTTTCTCTCTCCGATAATTGCTTCCTCTGGACAGTTCTTTAAGCATAGAAGACAGCCGGTGCATTTTTCCTCATCGATCAGATATTTGATCAATGCCTTGCACACACCCGCCGGACATTTCTTATCCTGTATGTGCGCTTCATATTCATTCTTAAAATAGCGAATAGTACTCAAAACAGGATTGGGAGCGGTTCCTCCTAAAGCACATAGAGAACCATCCTTTATTGCTTGACATAGCTCATCAAGTAATTGGATATCATCTTCTTTCCCTTTACCTTCACATATATTTTTTAAAATCTGATACATTACTTCAATCCCTTCTCGACAGGAAGTACACTTCCCACAAGATTCACCCCTTAAGAAATCAAGAAAATATTTTGCTATATCAACCATACAGGTATCTTCATCCAGAATAATCATTCCACCAGAGCCCATCATAGAGCCAAGTTTGGTTAGTTGGTCAAAGTCTACCGGTGTATCAAATAACCTTTCTGGAATGCAACCGCCTGAAGGTCCACCTGTTTGCACAGCTTTCGCCTTTTTACTATTAGGAGTTCCGCCGCCAATATCATAAATAATTTCGCGAAGAGTGATACCCATAGGAACTTCTACAAGTCCAGTATTTTTTACTTTGCCAACAAGAGAAAATACTTTTGTTCCTTTACTGGTTTCTGTTCCTATGCTAGAGAACCATTTAGCGCCTCTACTAATTATCTGAGGAATATTAGCTAATGTCTCCACATTATTAAGTACAGTCGGCTTATCCCATAAACCTTTTTCGGTAGCATGAATTACCTTAGAAACAGGTTCAGGTACTTTGCCTTCAATCGATGCCCTTAATGCACTGGACTCACCACAGACGAATGCACCAGCTCCCCTAAATACTTCAATAGCAAAATTGAACCCAGTGCCTAATATATTTTCTCCCAAAAGACCATAGTCCCTTGCCTGATTAAGTGCGATATTCAATCTTTCCAAGGCGATAGGATATTCAGTCCGTATATATATATATCCCTGCTTTGATCCGATTGCTCTTGCTCCAATAATCATTCCTTCCAAAACCGAATGTGAATCAGATTCAAGAATACTACGATCCATAAAAGCACCAGGGTCTCCCTCATCTGCATTGCAGATAATGTATTTAATATCTCCAGGGGCTTTTCTACAACTTTCCCATTTTCTGCCAGTGGGAAAACCACCTCCCCCTCTTCCCCTTAAACCAGAATCCTTGATCTCCTGTATTATCCCTTCCGGAGTCATGGAGGTAAGTGCCTTTGCCAGTGCTCTGTATCCATCTCGGGCAATATATTCATCGATTTTCTCAGGATCTATCAATCCGCGATTTCTCAAAGTAATTAATTGTTGTTTGGAGAAAAAACCAATATCGCTCATTTTCGGTACCGGAAACTTTTCTTCCGGTGTGGTATACATCAATTTTTCTACCGCTCTCCCCTTTAGGAAATGTTCCTCTACGAGATATGGAATATCTTCTTCGGTAAGCATCTGATAAAAAATTCCATCTGGCTGGACCACCATTATCGGTCCCTGAGCACAAAATCCATTACACCCCGTCATTACGATCTGGACCTCATTCTGAAGATCGTGCTTTATGATTTCTCTTTCCAAAACTTTCTTTATCTTAAAAGATTTATTTGAGACACAACCAGTTCCTGCGCAAACCATTAGATGAGTTCTATAGGCCACATAACTCTCCTATGAGACTCTCTTATTCTTTCACTAATTTCATCCAAATCCTCTGGTTTTATTTTAACCATTTTTTCACTTCTCGCATTTGTATTTTTCAATTATTCTTGGGGTTCGCGCCTGGTTTATTTTGCCGTAAAGATCTTTATTAACCGTGACCACAGGAGCAAGTCCACAACAGCCTAAACAGTGTACTGCCTCTAGACTAAACGTTTGATCAGAAGTAGTTTCACCAGCTTTAATTCCCAAATTACGTTCAAAACTTTCTAAAATATTCTGAGCGCCCTTTACATGGCAGGCTGTACCAAGGCAAACACTGATGACATTTTCCCCTCTGGGGACAAGACTAAAGGTATTATAGAAAGTGGCTATATTATATACTTGACTCAGGGGGACATTTAGCTTGCCCGCTACGTACTTGAGCATCTGCTCAGGCAAATAGCGATACTCTGCATTAATATCCTGTAAGATGGGCAGCAGAGATTCTACTCTTGGTTTGTTTTCATCTAGAATCCTGGTGATTCTTTCTTTATCTTCTTCTTCAAATTCTATTTCTTCTGCTTCTCTTTCCTCTAAATAGGGGATATTCCTTACCGGACACGCATTGACACACTCACCGCAGCCCGTACATTTTTCTTCATCTACAAACCTTGGCTTCCTCTTCACGGTAACGGCAAAATTGCCCGGCTCGCCATCTATCTTTTCCAGTTCGGAGTAGGTAATCAATTGGATATTGGGATGCCTGCCAATATCCACAAGCTTTGGTGAAAGAAGACACATCGCACAGTCGTTAGTGGGAAATGTTTTGTCCAGCTGAGCCATTACTCCACCGATTGAAGGCTTTTCTTCTACCAGATAGACCTTAAGGCCCATCTCCGCCAAATCTAAGGATGCTTGAATACCGGCGATTCCCCCACCAATAACTGCCACCGCGCCAATTTTTTCAGACCCGTTCATAGCATTACGTCCACCATTGAAAGAATTTGTTCTTTTGTAAAATTCTTAAGCTGTGTCGCTCCGTTTGGACAGGCTACCGTACAGGCACCACAACCCTCGCAGAGCACTTCTTTGACAGTAGAAATTTGCTTAATTCCATCAATTTCTCTTGCCCCATAAAAACAGGCTTCTACACAAAGCCCGCAACCACTGCAAATCTCATCGTCAATAACAGCGGTGATTGGATCGTGACTCAGTTTTTCCTGGGACAAGAGCCCTAAAACCTTAGAAGCGGCAGCTGAGGCCTGGGCAACCGTAGTCGGGATGTCTTTAGGTGCCTGGCAGGCGCCTGCCAGGAAAAGCCCCATAGTGGTCGTCTCAACCGGTCGTAATTTTGGATGCGCCTCAGTAAAGAATCCATATTGATCGTATGGAATTCGTAGTTTTTTAGCCAGCTCAATTGCTGAAGGATGAGCACAAATGGCAGAAGCCAAAACTACCATATCCGCCTCAATCTCTATTTGAGTCCCGGATAGCGTATCCGACCCGCGAACTACGATCTTTCCATCTTTTTCAAATAACCTCGACACTCTACCGCGGAGATATATTGCTCCTTCTTCTTCTACTGCTCTGGCCCAAAATTCTTCGTATCCTTTCCCCGCCGCACGAACATCGATATAAAAGACATAAGCCTGACCGTCATGGACTTTATGTTTATAGAGCATTGAGTGCTTTGCCGTGTACATGCAGCAGATGCTGGAACAGTAAGGGATGCCTTTGGAGCGATCTCGTGAGCCAACACATTGTATGAAGACCACTATCTTAGGGATCTTGCCATCTGAAGGTCTTCTTATTTCTCCCAAAGTGGGGCCGGATGCAGACTGTAGCCTTTCGAACTGTATACTATTAATGACATCTTTATATTTGCCATAACCATATTCGCCATAGAGATCTTTTCCCAGCTGTTTGAATCCAGTGGCTACAACTATTGCTCCTACTTTTTCTTCGATTATTTCGTCCTGCTGTTCAAAATCAATTGCTTCCGGTTCGCAGAACTTCTGACAGACTTTACATTTGCCTGTCTTATAAAAGATGCAGCTCTCTCTATCAATGACCGGGATATTAGGCACAGCCTGGGGAAAGGAGATATAGATGGCTTTTCTCGTGCCCATCCCCTCTTCGTGTTCACTGGGGATATTTTTCTTGGGGCATTTTTCCTGACAGATTCCACAGCCGGTACATCTTTCCTCTATTACGGACCGCGCCTTCCTTCTTATCTTAACCCTGAAATCCCCTACCAGCCCTGATATCTCTTCGATTTCTGAGTAGGTATAGAGTTTTATCTTTGGAGTTTGAGACACTTCAACTGTGCGAGGGGTGAGAATACAGGCAGCACAATCGAGCGTTGGGAATGTTTCGGCAAGCTTAGTCATGTGGCCGCCGATGCAGGATTCCTTCTCGACCAAAATTACCGGATAGCCCGCTTGAGCAATATCCAGAGCGGCCTGTATTCCCGCTATACCGGCGCCAATAACCAGAGCTTTTTTCTCTACATCAGAATGAGAAGCTTCCAGAGTCTGATCCTCTCTTACCTTTTCCAGGATGGAGTAAATGATCTGAATGGCTTTTTCGGTGGCTTTTTCTTTTTCGTTTTGATGAACCCAGGAACACTGTTCACGAATATTGGCAATCTCCACCCGATAAGGATTCAGCCCGGCTTTTAGCGCGGCATTTCGAAAGGTGGTTTCATGCATTCTGGGAGAACAGGCGGCCACAATGACGCCGTTCAGCTTTTTCTCCTTAATAGTCGTGGTGATCAATTCCTGACCGGGATTTGAACACATATATTTGTAATCGATCGAATGTACCACACCCGGTATCTTAGCGAATTCGGAAGCTACTTTTTCTACATCTACCACGCCCGCAATATTTATCCCACAGTGGCAGATAAAAACTCCTATGCGGGGAATTTTGGTTTTGAAAGGAATTTCCTGAAGCTCAGTCTTCGGTAATTGATCTACGACAAGCATTTATGCTATTCCTTTCTCTTTCAGAAGAAAATCACCTGAAACCATTGCCCGGTGAAGTCCCAAGCTCTTCTTATCTATTCCGAGAGCTAATCCGAGTAATTGAGTAAAATAGAAAACAGGCAGTGAGAAATCTTTTCTGTATTTCTTATTGATATCCTTCTGTCTCAACTCTAGATTCGCCTGACAGAGGGGACAGGCGACTACCAGACACTCTGCTCCCGCTTCAGAGGCATCCTGCAAAATATCATTGGTCAGTTTTAGAACGATATCAGTGCGGCTTAAACTGAGCGAGGCGCCGCAGCACTCATTTTTATATGGCCAGGAAACCGGTACAGCCCCCAATATCTCAACTAGATTATCTAAGCAAGAAGGTTGTTCCGGATCGTCGAATTCTGCTACCTTAGGGGGGCGAATAAGGAGGCATCCATAGTAACAGGCTACTTTTATGCCCTTAAGATCCTGTTTCTTCCGGTTTTGAACATTTTCGAGCCCGATTTCGTTTATCAGAATATCCAAAAAATGCCGTGTCTTAACCTCAGGAATATCTTCAAGGTTGATTATTTTTTTTATTTTCTCTTTTATTTGATTTTCTGCCAAACTCTTTTCGGCAAATTTGAACCGGCTGTAGCAAGCGGCACAAAAAACTACCATTTGTCTACTAATTTTTTCAGCCGACTGTAGATTCTTTAATGGCAACGAAAGTGATAAAAATGTATTGGTTACATGGGCAGGAGAGGCACCACAGCAGGTCCAATCAGGTACCTCAACAAGTTCTACATCAAGAGCCTTAGCGACAGCCCTGGCTGACTCATCGTAATCAAGGGCTGTTGAATGGAGGGAGCATCCGGGGAAATAGGCGTATTTCATGTCACACCTTCCTTATTGGTAGTTGACAACCCAGCACATTGATTAAATATCTTCCGTTCCTTTAAATATATCCTTCATTTTTTTTACATCGGTTAAAGCGGGAAATATTTTCAGTCTTCCTCGTTTAAGCAGCTTTGGCGCCTTAAAAATGTCTTTGAAAAGATGCCCACTGCTTATATTAAATCTGCCGATCATTTCCCCTTCAAACACACGACCATACTTTCTCACAGTACTTAAAAATATTTTGTTAAAAAGCTGGACATCTCTCTCGGATGGTTTAACTTTCTCTCGTAGAGCGATGATCCGTAAAGCATCCATAACTGCGGCTAGATCCACCTCTCGCGGGCAGCGTGTCGTGCAGGTCTCACATCCAGCACATAGCCAAATAGTTCGACTGGCAAGAACTCGCTCTTTCATACCCAACTGAGCCATTCTGATAATCTGATTTGGCAAATAGTCCATTTCAAAGGCAATGGGACAACCGGCTGAACATTTACTACATTGATAACACGCAAAAATTTTTATTCCACTTTCTTCCTCTACCTCACGGACAAATTCCAATTTTGAGGTATCCGAATCAATTAACCATTTCAATGTGGAAATTCTCCAATCTGTCGAAAAGTTCATCTATCCGTTCACAGACGGTAGCCCTAAGCCCGAGGACACGGATGAAGTATAAATCCCTTTTCCCCGCGATTAATCAATTTGTAACATATATTATTCAATTTGTAACATACAAATGAAAAACTATCAAGCTTTTTATTTAAAATAATTATTGACTTTACTAAACCTGTAATATATACAATTTTTACTGAAAATCTTGTTTTTTAGCAATGACAAATCCCGAAGGGATTCGGCTAAACAGTTTTAGCGTTGGCAAGATTTTCAGCAAAATACTGAGTTGCTTCGGGGGCGCCCGGCCGGGACCGCCCAGGCCGAAGGTTACAATAGGAGACTGCCTGGGACGATCATTCTCCCTCCGTGAGTAGAGCTTTTATCTGCCCTCTGTCGAACTCGATGAATTGCTTCGTCAATAGGGCCAGCTGTCTGTAAAAATTCAGAGATGATTCTTCGATTACTTTTTGGCAAAACGCCGGTACCCATTGAATTACATGCTCCTCGATAAACCTTTTTTCGATTTCCAAACAAAGATATGCTGTTTTTTTGTTTTGTTGTTCCCACGCTTCTTTTTCTCGTGAAGTTAACCTGTGCATGAGTTCTAATTCCACACCGATATGGTCAGGCAAACCCGACCAATCGGCGCGGTATTCTAAACCAAGGGATTCGATAAAAGTTTTTACCTCACTTGTTGTCTTACCCCAGAGCATACCATGATCATTATGCCATACAGACTCGTACGGAGAGATATGTTTACCCGGACCGAGGAATAAGCGAGTGTACTCAACTGCCAATTCATCCAATAATATATCGCACCTCTCGCTATTTACTGGTAGATCCAGATTTATCCCCCCCTCGCTCAGAGCATATTTAATATCCTTTCTCCTCAATATACTAACTAATTTCTCAGTTGGTTCGTGCAAATAGACAAGAGAGAGCAAACCATAGATGTTAATTCTCTTTTCAGCGATACCAGCAATTTCCCCATAGAGCATAATGGTTAGTTTTATACCTTTTCTACGGTAACAACTGTGTCGTTCATTCGCCATTGCCCGCCGATGGGGTCAGGGCTATTCGGTATTATCCAATTCGGATGTTCCCCATTTTCTTTCCACCACTTAAATTTTAGATCCGAATCGAATTTGTTACCCTCGGCAAATTCCGATGACTTCTTACCTGAGGCATAACGACCGTACTCCCAGTGACCGCAGTGATAGGAAATTCCTATTAGACCAGGTATGACCCCTTCAGTAAGCTTGGCCTTCGTAACGATTTCGGCAACCGGCGATTTGACCTTGATGCTGTCACCGTCGCCTATTCCCAATTCGGCGGCAGTCTGCGGATTTATCAGCGCCGGATTATCATGATAGATCTCCGATAACCACTTGCAGTTTTGTGTTCGTGAATGGGTTTGAACGTTTACTTTGTAAGAAGAGAGAACCAGCTCATTCTTTTTCATTTTATCATATTCGGGCACCGGCATCCAGGTCGGCATGGGAGGGAATCCCTTTTTCTTGAGAAGCTCCGAGTAAATCTCAAACTTGCCGGATTTGTTGACCTTGTCCGGCTTGAATCCCGCATAAACCATATCGCTGATTCTCTGTCCGACATACCCTTTGTAGGCATTCTTCGTATCTGTGTACCCTTTTGACAGAGCTTCTTCCTTTGTTTTCGCGCTCGATTTCTTCCAGTTCCAATAAACGTCGGTTTTTTTATCAAGCAGTATATCATCCCCAGCATAATCGCCTGGCTTCAATTCTTTTGCATATGGTTTGTATTTAGGTTTTGCCGAAGGATCATGCCACACTCCGTCCTTGTGTATATTATCAAAGCTCAAACCGCTTATCTCGCAGGACTGTTTGACATAATCCAATGTCGAGCTATAGGGCATTTTGAGGCCCAGCCGTTTGGCAATATCGATACAGACATCCTGAAACTGGCGGACTTCTCCCAGAGGCTCGACCACTGGCTGGCGTATGTAAAACTCAGGAATCATGTCATAGGAGACCATATCATCCCACGATCTCCTCTCGAGATAGGTGACGTCAGGAAGAATGAGATCGGCCAGTGCGGTTGACTCGCTCATGAATGCATCTGCCGAGACGAGAAAAGGTACCAGTTTTCCATCCGTTAGAATATCAATATTCTCCTTACATTCACCGTTAGCATAGACAGGGTTGTAGCAGTGAATCATGTATATCTCTGGCCGCCCGTTTTTCCCATCTTTGATCATTTTCAGAACCTGGTGGCTGGCATGATGATCCGGATAAGCTATGTCCCCCGGAAACCCATCGAGTATACTCAGTTTCTTCGTGGATCCCGAAGCTTTTGGCCGCTTCCAACTGGCGCCCACACCATGGTTTGTTCCACCTTTAATATCTATATACCCGCATATTGCATCGAGCATCTTAAAAGCGCGTTCAGCCTCAGTTCCATTATAATGGGCAATTACGCCACGGTAGGAAACACAGGTGCCTGGTTTAGCACGGGCAAATTCAATGGCTATTGAGCGAATTTTTGATGCAGCCACACCGCTTATCTTTTCAGCCCATTCCGGTGTATACTCTCTGAGGTGCTCTTTCAGCTGATTTACAGTAACGGTTGTCCAGGTTTCAATAAAATTGCGATCGTAGAGCTCATTATTCATGATGACATTGCACATGGCCAGGACCACCGCCATATCTGACGCAGGCTTGACTGGAATCCATTCAGTCGATCTCGCCGCCGTGTTCGATAGGCGAACATCAAAGGTGAAAAGCTTCGCACCCTTGTCAACGACTGCATTTATTGCTCTCTGAAATAACTGAATGTGAGAGGTGTGGGCCTCAAAAAAGTTGCATCCAAAATTCAGTATTACATTGGCGTGCTCTACGTCATTCACGTCGTAGTGCTTGCCCCACACAAGTTCCTGTGCTACCCACTTGCCTCCTTCACAGATTGACGTGTGGTTGCCTATAGTTCCTGTCCCGTACACCGTAAGGAAGTCTTTAACTATGTTGCTGTCGGACCCCTTCAAACGGCCGTAGTGGAACATGAAATTCTCCGGATGTCCTTCATCGCGCAAAGCTTTGAGACCTTTCACTCTTTGCCCTGCGATCTCGCCACCGTTTGTCAAGAGCCCCAATGCCTCGTCCCAGGAGATTCTCTTCCATTTCCCCTCTCCGCGTCCCCCTGCACGAACCATAGGATAGAGAATACGATCAGGGTCATACACCTGATTTACGCCTGCCTGTCCCTTGCTGCAAATTTTTCCACGGTTGCGAATCGACTTCGGGTTTCCCTCTATCTTGACCAATCTACCATCTTCCACATAACAAACTATTGAATCTCGTGCCACGCACTGCCAGCAGGCGGAAGGTATAGCCTTTCGCTCTTTCTTTGTTACGGGAGAGAAATCCTTGCCGCCTTTTTCCAAGTTTAAAGTGCCATTCAGAGCGTAAACCTTAGTAGATGTTCCCAAGACAGCGAGAACGGCGCCGCTGGCAGCTCCCAATTTTAAGAATTCACGTCGTGTAAGTTTTTTCATATTCTTTCGCCTCCCTGTTCAATATGATCCATGTTTTTTTCTATATCAGTTGTCCGCCGATTACTACAATATACCGCATTGTAAAGATCCCTATGAGCAGTAATACTGAAGCACCATGCTGTATTACTTTTGGTACTTTCGGTATGAAGTAAAGAGTTGCAGGGATTGCAGCCCCTATAATGATTTCAAGTACCCAGAAAAGGAAACTGTACTGTCCAACTAGAAGGGCTTTTACTGCCCTTACTTCTTCAGCACCCCCATTGAAGAGCACGAGTACTTCACCCAAAAGCATTGCCAGCTCAAGTACCACTAACCAGGCGACATATTTGCCGAGCTTTGTTACGAGTTCACCGTCCTGCTTTCTCACGGATATCAGTATTACTACTGCGAGACCGCAGATCAACGCTCCGGTCAAAAATAGCCAGGGCAGAAGAGCAGTGTGATAGAGCACCTTCCCAGGCGCCTGGGCTAAAGCTATGCCTGAATAGGTGGGTACCAGGAAAGCAAAAGGTAAACCAGCGTAAGCGACTATTTTTGCCTTTTCATCCCCTTTTCTCAATAAGTAGGCATATATCACACTCAAAACAAAGAAAATGCCTAGAAGCCACACTCCCCACGAAATTGCCGATTTTGGCCTGAAATTTATAAAAAGTCGCCATACTCTGAGCGGTCTACCAAGATCAATCAATAGAAAAAGCAGTCCTATGGCTACAAAAATGGGTGTTAATAACGAACTGGTCTTTGCCAACGGCCTAAACTCATCTCTCCAGTAGTTCCCAAACACCGAAAAAAAGTATACACCTGAGCCTAATCCTGCCATAAACATGTAAATTACATATTTCCAATCAAACGCCATTTGTACAAAAATGTCATATTCAGCCACTTTCTTCCTCCTAATAGTATTCAGTTCATCTTTATTAAGCAGGGATGTAAAATACCTGTGGTTTTGTTCCCAATTCCGGTTTTAGCACTACTGTTGCATTTCTAACAAGAAGTTTTGCAGCCTCACTATCCGGGTCACTAAGGTCACCAAATGTTCTGGCATCGGCTGGACAGGCGTTTACGCAGGCAGGAACTACCCCATTTTCTACTCTATGCAGACATAAATCGCACTTGTTTGTTGTATGAGTAATTGGATTTAAAAATCTTGAATTGTAGGGACATGCAGATATACAGGCTTTGCAGCCAATACATACGTCACCATCAACAATTACAGTTCCATTTCCCAGTGCGTAAGTAGCATTGACAGGACATACCGGAACACATGGTGGGTCATCACAATGATTGCACAACCTTGGAAGAAATTCCTTTTTTACTTGGGGGTATTTCCCTTGCTCTCTAACCCTGACCCAGCTTCTGAATCCACCAAGAGGGACACCAAACTCACTTTTACAGGCTACAGAACAGGCATGACAGCTTGTGCATCGGCGAAGGTCAATTACCATGCCAAATCTTGGATTTTGACTGTGCGCCTCATTAGCTAAAACTTTTTTAGTAAGATTGAAAGTAACTAAAGTAGCAGCGCCTAAACTGCCAAATTTGAGTAATTGCCGACGTGATAATCCCTTTTCTTTCGAATTTTCCATAAGCAAAACACCTCCAGTATTCAGACAATTATATATCTTTAAAATTAAATAGCAATACTTCAGCACTGATTTATTAGAAAATCGAGACAGAAACGAACCATTGCCTCATTAACAAGGAACCTGTATTCTGAGTTTCTTCGCTTTCTTCAGACAGATGATCCGCTAACTCGGACGTGGTGCGCTTGACAGAAGGTTCCTGTGCTTTAGCCGAAAATACCGGAATAAAAAATTGACAAGTTTGATTATCATGTTATAATTGTAACCAAGGCAATGATAATCTAAACATTGGGGACTAAGAAGGAGGAAGTATGAAACAAGGCACAAAAAGTCTGATACTCGCTTCTTTGACATTTGGCAGCCTATGGGGAATAAGTGAAGCAACACTTGGTTTTTTTCTTCACCTCGCCTCACGTGTAAGTTTTATCCCCACTCTGGCGGGATTTGTTATGTTCCCGCTGGCGTTCTTTTTTATGCGGGCTGCCTTCAAAGCATCCAATTCGATTTATGCAATACCGCTCACTGCATCAATTACGGCAAGTATAAAGCTGGCAAGTCTAATTATGCCGCGGGTGACGCTTATCTTTGTAATCAATCCGGTTATATCCATCTTAGCCGAAAGCCTTGCGGTACTGCTTTTTTTCAAGCTCAATCAGTATCTGGAAAACAAGTTACTTATTCCGAAAGCCCTAGTGATAAGCATGGCCTGGAGGGTTGTTTTTCTTCTATCTATTCTCGTTTTGCCCATCCCAAAGGGAATTCTCCAGAAAGGGTATAGTCTTCTCCTACGATTCCTGATCCTCGATGCAGCGGTGAACGGGTTACTTATCGGGTCCCTTTTGAAGATCAGGATCTCTTGGAAAAAGAGTGGTTTGCTGCGCAATTCCCTAATGAAACCGGTCACTTCGGGCGCGCTTGTTGCAATCGCACTGGTTTTTAGCGCTTTCGCTTAAGTAAATCTTGAAGCTGGCTGATAAAGTGCGAAATACTCTAGGGAACTCTCCGAAAATAAACTCCCGTGGGTCGATGCTTTTTTTTGAGCATTTGAAGGAGTTGAGAAGGAGGCTGATCGGGTCGCTCATCACCATTTTAATCGCCACGATTGTTACTTTTATTTTCTACGATTTCATAATCTCCATCCTTTTCAGACCCTTTGAGAGCCTGAAAATAACGGGTATGAGTGATGTTCTGTTCGTGAACACGATTTTTGAGGGTTTCCTGATCAAGATAAAAGTTGCCTTTTTATCAGGGATCCTATTCTCATCACCGGTCCACATATACAATTTGATAAAGTTTATTTTTCCCGGATTAACGCTAAAAGAAAAAAAGGTAGTCGTTATATCATTATTTGCAAGCTTTCTTTTGATCGGTTTCAGCGCATATTACGGGTATTTCAGAGTCATCCCAATCTCAATAGCTTTTCTGACAAACTCCGGCTTTATACCCCAAAATGTCGGGATGCTTCTGAATTTTGGCAAGAATATCTTTTATATCTTCCGGTTCCTCCTTATGACGCTAGTTTTATTCCAGATACCTGTTATTCTAGAAGTCCTCATAGCGATGAATATTCTGAGAAGACAAGCCCTGTTGAAAGCCAGTCGATTTGTAATCGTGGGCATCTTCTTACTCTCCGCGCTGCTGACGCCACCGGATTTCATTTCACAAGTTAGCCTGGCTCTACCGATGATT
>SDBS01000769.1_pt1 | contig 31907 bp, 28 predicted proteins | sample 2277091 | NCBI WGS metagenome assembly SDBS01 (sample SAMN10404972, study PRJNA504765) | marine sediment metagenome | isolation source: marine sediment core GS10_PC15, 163 cmbsf | place: Arctic Ocean: Southern Knipovich Ridge | collected 2010 | reverse complement strand
AAGTACGACGAACCTATTTATTGGCGAGAACTCAGAGTCACCAGGCCGTTCCTGGGACGGCCTTATTGATGAGGTCGCGATATACAACAGGGCTTTGTCTGATGGCGAGATTCGTTTCCTTGCTGGTTTCCCCCGCGCGGGGCTCGTGAACGCGTTTGCTTTTGGTTCTCGGCTGCTCGATTGTCCTACCTACAACGAGCCGAGCGTCAACTATACGATGGTACTCCACGAGGACAGCAACCCCGCGAGCGTGCAATACGACGCGGCCAAAGGATACGGATACGAAGTGATCTATCCGGTGGACTCGCCATTCGGCGACAGAAAAGGATTTGGAGTTTTTGGTCCTTTCGATGACTCGCCCAACAACAGAAGCAGGTTCGGGGACGAGTGTCCGGAAGAGATGTACGATTCCTTCATAGGAGCCAAGGGTTTCACCAACGATGTCAACGAAACTACCATGGGCGGTATGGATACGCCCGGCGATCCTCCAGAAGGAATCATTTTCCGCGTTGATGTTCCCAACGGCTTATATCGCTTTGTTGCAGCCGTTGGCGAGGCGGACAACGTCCATGCTGCTCGCGTACTGGCTGAAGACGGCGGATCAGGACCTCCTGCGAACATCGGTCCAAATCATGTCGTCTTAGTGAGCAACCATGATCAGGCCCAGCAGACAATCGGCGAAGCAGAAAGCGATCTCGGTAGCGGAGTCTTCGCTCGCGTGGGATTTGATGGTAAGATCCCGCCGCTGGGAGACGGAGTATTTCCCGATCCTCAGTTCGTTGACATGGATGAGAACGGTAAGGCGACGGGCGCTGGTGCAAGCAGTCCCGTACTTGAGGTGACTCAGGGCTACATCCGCATTCACCAGCTTCAAGGAAACTCCAATGATGGCCCCGGCGGTGATAGTGATGCTAACGGCGGAGACATTGTGATCCTGGAACTGTGGAAGATTGAGCCGTAGGCTTCGGAGCCTATAGTTCTGAAGGACTATGCTTTGCTGGCATTGGCTTGATGAGTTGATGTGGCTCTGGCATAGTAGAGAGATGTTGACAGGGTTTGGGGGCACTAACAGTGCCCCCAAACCCTTATTCTTTAGGTATTGATTCGGTATAAGTCCTTTTTTAATGTTTCGGCCAAAAGACGGCGGATGTGCGATATTGATGTTCGATAATTGTTTAAGGTAACAGTACAAATAATTTTGATTTCGTCATAGATAATTATTTGATATATTATGGTTTGAAAGTCGGATGTTTTATGTAAGGGATTGAAAATGTGAAATGAGATATGAATCCTCCGGCATGTGGGAAAAGGAAGAAAAGATGCGAGGTTTAAAATTATTAATCTTAGCTGTGATGTTTGGAGTAGTTGTCTGCGGATGCAAGAAAGAGGAGGCGGGCACAGAAACGGCAGAAACGGCAGAAACGACAGAAACAAAGGAAAAAGAAGAAACGAGAAAGGAGGCTGCTGTGGGTATTACAATACAATGGCTGGGGCATGCGAGTTTTAAGATTTGTTACGAGGATACCGTCATATATATTGATCCGTGGAAATTGAATGAGTCGCCCGGTGATGCGACATTAGTGCTTGTCAGCCACAGTCACTACGACCATTACTCGCCGGAGGATATTCTTAAGGTCAGTGGGCCTGATGCGAAGCTTATCGCTTCGGCTGATATCGTTGCCAAGGAAAGAGTCGGAGAGGCAATAACGCCCGGATTAGTGATCGAATTGGAGAATGTTCAGGTAAGAGGGGTGGCTGCGTATAATCCCGACAAGGCGTTTCATCCGAAAGCGAACAAGTGGGTCGGCTTTTTAATCGAGATAGGATCAAAGCAAATTTATTACGCCGGTGATACGGACCTGACGGAAGAAATTAAGAACCTTAAATATATCATCGATGTGGCTCTGTTACCTGTGGGCGGTATGTACACGATGAGCGCAGAGGAAGCAGCAGAAGCGACCAAGTATTTTAAGCCTGCGCTGGCTATACCGTATCACTGGGGTGATATCATTGGCGAACAAAAGGATGCTGAAAAATTCGCGGCCCTGGCGGGGTGCGAGGTGAAGATATTGACGGCCGGTGAGAGTATTCGTTTTTAGTTGGATCCTTCGGCTTCGCTCAGGACGGGGTTTTTGAGTTGTAGGTCGCAGATTGCACGGATTCTTGTTCGGGAAAAAGGATTGGTGCCGAGATTAGATTTGGTATAATTTGAGAAAAAGTTAAGCAGCGGGATAGAATAATTGGAGTTGTGTACACATAGAGTCTGAAAAATTTATCCTGGAGGACTTAATATGTTTGAAAGATTTACAGACCGTTCACGCAAGGTTATGGCTTTGGCTAACCAGGAGGCCCGGCGATTTAATCACGAATACATAGGAACCGAACATATCCTTCTCGGACTGATTAAGGAAGGTAGTGGAGTAGGTGCAGCGGTTCTAAAAAATCTTAATGTGGATATAAAAAAGCTGCGGCTTGAGGTTGAGAAACTGGTCAAGAGAGGCCTGGATATGGTTACTCATGGCAAGCTTCCACAGACGCCACGGGCCAAAAAGGTTATTGAGTACGCAATTGAAGAGTCCCGATCACTTAACCACAAATATGTTGGTACCGAACATATTCTGCTTGGTTTACTTAGAGAAAGCGAAGGTATAGCAGCTCAAGTACTCATGAATCTTGGCTTGAAGCTTGAGGATGTTCGTGAGGAGGTTTTGAATCTGGTAGGGCCCGGAAATGAGATTGAACGCTTTACAGATCGTGCACGCAAAGTTATGGCTTTGGCTAACCAGGAGGCCCAGCGATTTAATCATGAATATATAGGGACCGAACATATCCTTCTTGGGCTGGTTAAGGAAGGCAGCGGAGTAGGTGCAAGGGTACTGAAAAATCTTGACGTGGATATAAAAAAGCTGCGTCTTGAGGTTGAGAAACTGGTAAAGAGAGGTCCGGATATGGTAGCTATGGGCAAGCTTCCACAGACACCTCGCGCTAAGAAGGTTATTAAGTACGCAATCGAAGAGGCCCGGTCGCTTAAACACAATTACGTGGGTACCGAACATATCCTTTTGGGTCTGCTGCTGGAGGGCGAAGGGATAGCGGCTCAAGTTCTTATGAATTGGGGTCTGCGAATTGAGCAGGTGAGAGGTGAGGTTTTAGCGTTGAAGGGGGAAAAAGAGCCAGTAATGGAGAGGGAGCCGAGAACTTGGAATGGTCAGGGGGAAAAGAAGCCATTAATAAAGCGGAGAGGACTTAATATGTTTGACCGTTTTACAGACCGTGCACGCAAGATTATGGCTTTGGCTAACCAGGAGGCCCAGCGATTTAATCACGAATACATAGACACCGAGCATATTTTGTTAGGGCTGATTAAAGAAGGCAGTGGAATAGGTGCTACCATTCTGAAGAACCTGCATGTGGATTTCCAGTTTGAAGTTGAGAGACTGCTCAAGAGAGGCCCGGATAGGGTTACAATGGGCAAACTACCGCAGACGCAAAGAGCAAAGAAGGTTATTGAATACGCCATTGAAGAAACGAGGGAGATGGAAAAACAACTTAATCGAAGATTAGACGTCGATACAGAACACATTCTGCTGGGTCTGCTGCGGGAGGGCGAAGGGATAGCGGCTCAAGTTCTTATGAATCTGGGTCTGCGAATTGAGCAGGTAGATGTTTTTTTAGCGTTGGAGAGGGAAAAAGAGCCAGAAATAGAGAGAGGGCCGAGAACTTGGGAGGGTAAGGGGAAAAAGAAGCAATTAATACAGCGGAAAGGAAAAGTGTCGATGAATGAGGATGGACAATACTTAAAACTTCTTTCTGTTTTTCATTACGTGGTTGGGGGCATGGCAGCTTTTTTCGCGTGTATGTTTCTTTTCCATTTCTGCATTGGCGTAGCAATGCTTACCGGGGCTATTGACAATGCACCAATTTTTGTCGGCCTGATGTTTGTGATTATGGCTACCGTGGCTATTACATTTGGCTGGACACTTGCGGTTTGTATAATTATTGCCGGCCGGTGCCTTGCAAAGAGAAAGCGTTACATGTTCTGCTTGGTGATGGCTGCAATCAGTTGTATATTCATGCCATTTGGAACAGTTTTAGGTGTATTTACAATCATCGTATTGATGCGGCCATTGGTCAAGGAGCTATTCGCAGCCAAATAGAACGTGTAACAGGACGATTGCGACTGATGGAGTTGTTTGGAAAGTCGATTCGGCCTGTGAAGAAGCAGGTTTTTTTTATAAAGAAACGCCGGTCAGGACTAAGTGGAGAGAAGTTATGTTGACAAAGAAAACAGTGCCGTGGTTTTTGTGGCCTTTTGTGGCGGTGTGGGATTTATTAGCCCTTGTACTCAATATAACCGGGCGTGTATTGGCGGCGATATTGGGGGTGGGATTGATGGTAGTGGGAATTGCGCTTACTATGACGGTTGCTGGTGCACCGGTTGGTATTCCGTTTACTATCCTTGGATTGTTACTGATGATAAGGAGTATATTTTAGTTTCTGTACAAGTGAACCTGGGGGATGGTGAGTTTATCGGGTTGGTAAATCCAGTTTTCTCTTGCAGCGTGGGCAGGCAACTTTATTGGATTTGAAATTGGGAGGTATTTTTAATTTCAGGCCGCAGAGGCAGGTTAAAAATACAAACTGGTTTACCTTTCGCATAATGTCGCCTATCTGGCGCATCTGGGTTTCTTTGCGCTGCTCTTTTTTGGCTTTAACGTCAGCTTCTCGCAATGCAATATTCTCTTTGGTCAGGGCGGTAGGGGGGATAACAGTTTTGGCGTGCGTTACGTTTGCAAAAGCGTTTGAGTAGTCTGTGAAAGATGCGCCGTGGGTCATATTGCGCAAAATCTTTACCCTTTCGGAAATCGGCGGATGTGTGCTTGTCAGGTCGGATAATTTTCTCTGCTTCTTTTTTTTGAAAGGATTGGCAATATACATTGGTGCGGTAACCTTGTTCACAGTAGCTAATTGCGGTGACGGGTCATTAGCAATTTTCTCCAGCGCGCTGGCAAGGCCTTCAGGGTAGCGGGTCAATCTGGCGCCGCCGGCGTCGGCGAGGTATTCGCGCTTTCTCGATAGCGCATAGTATAACAGGTATGCCATTATTGGCGCCAGGATAGCGACGACTATTGCCACTACCAGCATAATAATCTGTGCCTGGCCGCCGCCTTTACCGCCGGATGAATATCTTCGGCGCGAGCCCATCATCGAACTGTAGAACATACCTCGCAGAAAGACCTGTGATAGTAAGACAATCGAGCCGAGCATTATGCCGGCCATTGTTACGAAAAGGATGTCACGGTTGAGGATATGACTTATCTCGTGAGCGATGACGCCCTGAAGCTCATCCCGGTTGAGTCGGGCCAGAAGGCCTGCGGTTACGGCAACCGAAGCGGTCTCGGGTTTTCGGCCGGTCGCAAAGGCGTTGGGAGCGGGGTCGTTGATGATGTAGATTTTGGGCATCGCAGGCAGGCCTGCAGCGATTTTCATTTCTTCGACTATATTGAACAACTGAGGATGCACATCATGGGTAACTAATTTGGCTTTGCTTGCAGCCAGAAGGATTTGGTCGCCGCTTGAGAAGCTTATCAATGTGAGCACAAGCCAAATCACCGTTGCAATTATCAGGCCGAAAAAACCACCTTCGGCGCCGAAGAAACCCAGGCCAATAACAAAGCCCAGGAGCAGCAACACCGCTGCCATTATCACCATCAGTACGATGGAGTTTCTCTTGTTGGCTCTAATCAGTTCCCACATAGTTTGCAACTTGTAATATGATTACGGGCACACTCAAACAGGTTTGGAAGCGCAAGGCTTCCAACGGACGCCCCAAACAAGTTTGAGTGTGCCACACTGAGCTCTGTCAAAAAGGCAAAACGAACTAATTATGAAAAGCTTACCTTCGGGGCTTCCCGCTCGGCGGCGATTTCAATCTCGAAGAAATCGCGTTTGTCAAACTTGAACATGCCGGCAACGATGTTCGAGGGGAACATCTGAATCTTGTTGTTGAAGAACAATACCTGGTCGTTGTAGTTCTGCCTGGAAAAAGCGATTTTGTTCTCTGTGCTGGTCAGCTCTTCCTGAAGCGAGAGGAAGTTCTGATTTGCCTTTAATTCGGGATAGTTCTCGACGACCAGCATGAATTTGCTGAGCGCTTCGCCGAGGGCACCTTCGGCTTTTGAGGCATCAGTGACGTTGTTGGCTCCCATGGCCTGGCTTCTTGCTTTTGTTATGGCCTCAAAAGTCTCACGCTCGTGCTTCATATAGCCTTTTGCGGTTTCGACAAGATTGGGAATCAAATCGTGCCGGCGTTTTAGCTGGACGTCAATTTGTGACCAGGCATTTTTGACCTGATTGCGAAGGCGGACCAAAGCATTGTAGATGCCAATAAAGAGCAAGACCGGAACAACAAGCACGACAAAAATAACGGCAATGGCAATCAGTGCTATTCCCATAGGTTTTCTCCTTTCACGAAGTCTTCCATGCGCTCTGCTACTTCTGCTTTATCTTGAGGATAACTATCAAGATAAGAACAATGACCAGCACGGCGCCCGCTATCTTGGTTAACGTACTGATGGCAAGGATGGGTAATATTGTGGGCATAATCATTTTCTCCTTTCATTCAATTTGATTTTATGTTTTGTACTGGGATATTATACTCATTTTCCTTTTCGAATTACCAGTCTTTTCCAATCCATTATTTATTACCGGAAGGGCTGGGATGCGGTAGGCGTGGTGGCGCTTGATTCCGCTGATAAAAAGTTTGGTATGCTTTGGCAGTAACGCAGCTTTAGCATCGAGTTCGGCCATTTTGAACCGGACGCTAACGATGAATGGGGCCTGGCCTTCGACCCAGTGGCCGTATGTCGTAGTAACGAAGGTGCCATCCGGCAGCAGTTCGAGACCCGGATAAGCGCAGTCAGCGGCCTTGGTGTTATCCATAAGGCGCACTCGGTATTGTCCCTGGCGTCCGTTGACAATGTCCTGATAAGTACCGACCCATCCAACCCAGTCACCCTTTGTTTTACTGATGTGCGAAGTGTCTCGGAAGGTTATGAATAGCCGGCCATCGGGTGCGTACCGGCCGGTATGACGGTCGCCGGTCAGAGCGGCAGGAAGCTCCCGTGGTTTTGTCCAGGTTTGTCCTTCGTCATTGGAGAAGATAACAAAAGAGTTGAACTTGCGGCTGTTCTCGCGGAGGAGCAGCGCTATTTGATTGCCGTTGGGTGATCGGATTAGGCCGGCTTCACAAAGATGTGCGGTCGGATGTTCAGCGATGATAACGGGCTGTCCCCAAGTTAAGCCCCCGTCCTTTGAAATCGTTTTGAAGACCTGGAATTTGGTACGCTTGCCGTGGTCGCGGAGAAACCGGCCGTCGTCGTGGAAGAGCGCCATGTAATTGCCGTTCTTGAGTTTCTCAACAGAAGCCATTGTGACGATGCCCCCGAAATTACCGATGGGCTTCAGCGGCGTCCATGTCCAGCCGTCATCTTGTGAAACAGCCATGCGGATGGGGTACAGGCCGGAGAATAGAATCAATCGCTTCGTGCCCTGCTTGTCAATGACTCTGTGGATGGTCGGCACCTCTTTTGACGTGGACCAGTTGTCCGGTGTTGGGAGGCGCTTCGACCAGGTCAGTCCACCGTCGGTACTTCGCTTCATAACGATTGCGCCGCGGCCGTGGCCCTTTGGATAAACCGTGATAATCGTCTTGTTGTCTTCCAGCAGAACGGTGGTCGGATGTCCCAGATATTGGCCGGCTTCTCTGTCAACTATAACCTGGCGGTTGGTTTCCTGCGAAAGGTCGATGATGGGGATGGTCCCGATTTTATCGGGATTGGGCTGCGGCCCCCGGGTTTGGGACGTTTTTCCCTGGGCTGTCAAATGCCACAGAGCAGGTACCAGCAGGAGAATACATATCAGCTTTAAGCTGAGCTGTTTCATGGCGCGCTTTTCAATTTTAATCTTTTTGATTATGGCCGAACATATCGGCTAATAACTTTTGGATTTTACTGTCTTTGTCTAACTTTGCTCTGTCGAAGATATCGTGCAGCTCACCTTTGTCGAACCATAGGCCATCGCCTTTTCGGCATTTGTCGATGAGCAGGGTTGGTTTGGAGGAGCCAACGATGACCTTTTTCATTTTTTTGTCGCAGATGGGACATTTCCTTATTTTTTCGGTGGACCTAGAGTCGATTTTGAATGAATCGAGCAATTGTCCGGCCTTCTCCTGCTCGTCGAGCAGGAGTTCGAGTTCACCGGCGTCGAGCCAGATGCCGTCGCAGTCGGTGCAATAGTCGATTTCGACGTCCTGGAGCTCAAGGGTGATCATCGCATTTTTGCAAACCGGGCAATCCATATTTAAATACCCAAGGTTACCCCAGCACCAAAAACGACTGAGCGCAGCTCTTTTGGTGCCGGGCTGGTTTCAACCGAGTAATTCTACTATTAAGACGCAGTACAATATAGAAAAATTCAAAAAATAAAATACAAAACTCATCTTATTGCAGTTCTATTTTGGAACGATTAGCGCTCCCTTACGGTCGCGGCTCTGTTTTGGAAAATCGCGTATATATTTTAAACCACGTTATTTTATGTTGTCATGGTAGTGACGTCAAGAAATGAATATCAAATATCCGAGTTTGATAAGGACGTGGAAGTCGGCAGCGGCAAGTGAGTTGCGGATCGCGCGCTGTCAATTTTGTTTTGAGATGTGATTTTACGATTATTATCGGGCGTTTGCAAGTCGTCGGTTGAGCCAGGGGGAACAGAGCGAGTCTTGAGGCTGTGCCCAAAGGAGTTATAATCTGGAAAGCAAGCCGGCAGTTCTGGCATGTTGAGATTAGTTTTGTTAAGCTATTACAGTATTTCATATTTGTAAGAAAAAGAAGCCTTCGAGTGTCGTGAATAAAAGAAAATGGAGAAATAAGACTCAATTAAAAGATTAGCCTACTGGTTAATAATGATATGCAAGATTCTTTGGGTTGTGTGTCGATATTATTAAGTAAAGTGGAAATATTTATTCTTGACGAGAGCAAATTAATTGATTATTGATTGATAATTATTTGAAATCGAAATACTTAAAGGCACTGGAAAATGATAGTTGACTGCCATACACATATAAATTGTGCTGGGGATGATGTTGAGATATCTGAGCATTTAGCGGCATCGGAGACGGTAGATGCGTGCATAGTATTAGCTACGGCAGATGGGCCGAGCGAAGGGGTCAATAAGGGATTGGCCGAGTATGTGAACAAGCGCAAAGAGAAAATGGTCGGCTTTGCAGTTGTAGAGCCGATAAAAGATAAAATCAGCGTTAAAAACCTGAAAGCTATCAAAGACAAATTGGGACTTAAGGGAGTGGTTTTGCATTGTTCGGCCTATGGTTTGCACCCTGCTCACAGCAGGGCAATGCGGTTTTATGAATCGGCACAAGAGCTTGGTCTTCCGGTTTTCTTTCATAACGGTGATTGTACTCTTAGAGCGGATTCCATTCTGGACTATGCACAGCCATACCTTTTGGATGAGGTTGCGAGGGAATTTGGGGCTTTGAAAATTATCATCGGAAATATGGGTATGCCCTTTATTGAACAGACATTGTTAGTGGTGGGCAAGCACGAAAACGTGTATGCTGATTTGACGATAAGGCCGAACAATGTCTGGCAAACTTACAATACGGTAGTGGCAGCGTACGAGCGTGGTGTGATGGATAAACTGTTGTTCGGCAGTGGATTCCCGTTAGGCAATGCGGGAGATTGCATAGAGACGCTGCTTGGATTTAATATGCTTTTGGCTGATACGAATCTGCCGACGGTTCCACGAGGTAGTATTCGAAACATTATCGAACGTGACACGCTGGAGTTGCTCGGAATAAGAGATAAGAGCAAAGAAGCGCAAGAAGAAAAAAGCGAAAAGACGAAAGAGCGTAAGAGCATCAAAGCATAAGGACACTCGTCTCGGCGAAGGCCCGAGCCGGAGCCGGGCAATTACGAGCAATGAAAGCGAGAAGATAAGCATCAATGGCTGAGCTATTGGAAGAGCAAAGAGAAAGCTGGGGGACACGTGGGGGATTTATTCTGGCGGCGATTGGCTCGGCTGTGGGCCTGGGTAATCTGTGGGGGTTTCCTTATAAACTCTACAGCTATGGGGGCGGGGCATTTCTGATACCGTATATTATCGCCCTTCTTGTAGTCGGTATCCCCATTATGGTTCTTGAATTCAGTATCGGCCATTATACTCAGCGGGCTGCGCCTGATGCTTTGAAGCGGGGACATAGGCGTTTTGAAATGGTCGGTTGGTGGGGGATTGTTCTGGCTTTTGTAATAGTCATTTATTACCCGGTGATTTTAGCGTATTGTTTCAGCTTCCTGTGGTACAGCATCGTCGGGATTTTTAACGGTGGGGACCTGCCCTGGGCGGGTGAGGGGATAGAAGGTGTCGAGAAGGCCAAGAGTTTTTTCAATGACACATATCTGGGCAAGATCGAAGGCCCGAATCTGGGCTCTATTCGTTGGAACATTGTCTTGCCGCTGATTATTACGTGGATGGCGATGTACTTTTGTATATTCAAAGGAGTTAAGCTTGTTGGTAAGATTGTTTGGCTTACCGTTCCTCTGCCGTGGCTGATGCTGCTGATACTTACGGTGCGTGGCCTGACCCTCGAAGGCAGCATGCAGGGTCTGGCGTATTATCTCGACCCCGTGTGGTCCGAGCTGGCGAAGCCGATTACGTGGCGCTACGCGTTCGGGCAGGTATTCTTTTCGTTGAGTCTTGCCTACGGTATTATGATTACGTACGCGAGTTTCCTTCATAGGAAAAGCGATATTAATAACAATGCTGCCATCATTAGTATTGCGGACTTTGCGACGAGTTTTGTAGCGGGGCTGGCAGTGTTTGCCACGTTGGGTGGAATGGCTTTTGTGACGCAGCTCGGGGACAATCCTGTTGCGGTTGAACAAGTTGCGGAAAAGGGTGCCTCACTGGCATTTGTGGCGTTTCCATATGCACTGGCGCAACTGCCTTATTCGGCGTGGTTCAGCTTTATTTTCTTTTTTGCACTTGTAACGCTGGGGCTTGACTCGGCCTTTTCAATGACCGAAGCAATTCTGGCCAGTGTTGTCGATAAGACAGGATGGCGCAGGAGCATTGTTCTGCCCGTGATGAGCGTCGTGGGATTTCTGTTAGGCCTGATTTTTGTGACCGAAGGGGGGTTTAACTGGCTTGACACCATCGACGGATCTGTCAACGGCACCTGGGGTATAGCGTTTATGGGGCTGCTGGAATGTGTGGTTTTAGGCTGGCTGTGGCGGATTGGGACGCTGCGACGCCACGCAAACAGCCATAGCGACTGGAAATTGGGCAAATGGTGGGACTATCTTATACGCTTAGTGATTCCTGTGTTTCTTGGTACGCTTTTCTTCTGGCAGCTTTTTGACGATATCAGCAGTGAAGGATTCTTGCGGACGCCGCAGGGCGACTGGATATTACCAAACTGCGTCGGGCTGGGAGTTGTGGCGTTAGTGCCTGTCGTGTCAATTATTCTGAGCTTAGTCAGGGGCCGGACGGACATCAAGGAGCCGGAGCGGCCTGAACAGTATCTGGCCGTCGGGGGCAAACGTGAAGGGACAATCGCGTTTTTTGCCGCGTCTGGCATTGCAGTTTTGCTCGTTCTTTGGTTTACGGTTCCAATGCCGCAGATAGTCAAACAGGTCATCCTTTGTCTGTCGCTGATCGGCGGCGTTGCTGTGATGCTGCTGGCCAACTACGTTCTGGACAAGCACCATACTTCCACGAGCCAGGCGTCCTGGCTGGCAAGATGGGCCGGGATAATGGCAGCTATGGACATAAGCGCAGCTATTGCGATAGTCCTGATTGGCCTGACGGATGGGGCGGAAATTGAGGAAACGACGGCGCCTATTCGCGACAAATTGAGCGGCGTTTCTTATATCATTCTTGCGGTCGTGTTCCTGATTATCATAGGCGGCCTGGGCTGGTGTTTTTACAAGGCTTTGGCAGCGGCCGGCAGAGATACAGGTATTCAACATCCTGACGAAGTTGGCGATGAACTGAAAACTTAAAGTGTAAAATGCAAAACCAAAGCGGAAAACTTTAAGTTTTCAATTTTTAGTTGTGGTTTTACGTTTTTAGTTTTAAGTTTTGCATTTTTTGCTATTTAGGTTTGAAGCCTTTGATATCGTTGCCGGTGTATTTTGCGCAGGCCTTTTCCAAATCCACATCGCTTATGTTCGCTAACGTGCACAGCCAGGCGAAGACATCTGCAAATTCTTCCTCTTTATTTTTTTGGTCACTGGATGCAAGTGCGGTGGCGAGTTCTCCGACCTCTTCGATAAACCACATAAACGTACCGGGGATGCCTCTTTGCCGGTCCCGCTTTTCGTATTTTCTGGAAATTAAACGTTGAAATTCACTGATATTCATCTTAATCTCCGTCAAGATACACCAAGGTTGAAAAACACATGAGAACTCACAGCGAATATTGTCCATTTTACATTCCAAATTGCAAGAACATTTCCATCTGAGCCGAAAAAAACACACACAGGAAACTTCGTGACAAACAGACAGAATTTTGATAATATATCGCTTGTGGATGGTTTCAGACGAAGCAGCCACAGACAAAACCCCCAGGGCCAACCATGTGAGAGTTGCGAGACAAAGGGATGCCAAAGCCGTACAGAGACTGAAGAAAAAGAAGTAAATACACGAAATCGTAAACGTCCCCTATTTTTTCCAAAAAAGGGGGCAGATCAAGGGAGTATGTGATATGGAAACGAAAAAAACATATCAAATTGGCGAAGTCGTTTTGTTGGTCTTAGCGTTGCTATTTTCCACTGGTGGGTGTGAACGAAAACTGGGCAATTTGTCTGAGAAGGCAATGCCAACAGAATCAGCCGAACAAACTCAATCGCTCAATGAAGCTGCTCTTGCCGGAGCGGAAGCTGAAGAATTAGGCGTTATCATTGAACGCGATGTGCCTGTGCCGATGCGTGATGCGACATCCAGACCCTATGCCGTTGTGGTAGACGAGAATACGCTTGAACATCCAAAATGGGGGCAAGTCGTAGAAGCACTCAAAGAGAAGTATAACGCTAAGGTGTTTGTGGCTCATTACCCTGAGGTGGGGACGGTACGTAAGGCATTAAACGAATACATGCCTTGGTACGTCTGTTTTGTTGCTCAACCGGAACAAGCCACGCGAAAAATGATTTCCGCCGCTGCACATACCATGACTTGGTTAGACGATGATCCCTATGAAGATGCCATTTGGGCAGTTCTAACTGGTTTTGTACCAGAGGATGCTCTTCGAATTGTGAATGCAGAACCTTTATTAGTGCGTAGAGGATACGGGGGTTATAGTTATTGGCTTGATTCGCTTGAAGGAGGTATCGCACTAGATAAAACGAGTAACTGGGTTAAGAACAATAATGGTGTAAAGCAACGACTTGATAGACCCAAAGGAACAAAAATAACCACAGAGTACGTTGAATTGTTGAACCGAGACGACTGTGATATCATAACGACTGGTGGACACGCAACAGAACATTTCTTCTATCTCGGAAATCCATTCACCGATGGTTTTATAACCCATGACGAGAAAGGCAACATTTATGGAGTCGATATTCTGGGAGAGGTCCATCAAGTAACCGCGAAAAAACCAGAGATATACTTCGCCCCAGACAATTGCCTCATTGGTCATATTGATGGGCAGTCTTGTCTAAGCCTCGCCTGGATACACAATGGCGTCAATCAGTTCTTCGGCTATTTGTATAATGGATTTTACTATCTTGATACATATAACGTAGCGTATTATTTTCTGGGCCTTCAAGACCAGTATACTTTTGCTGAGGCTATATATGCTCACTGGTTGGCATTACGTTTCTCAGTAAACGAATTTATAGAGGCCTATCCAGGTAGCACACTGGGAGGTAAAGGGACCATTCTTTATGGTGATCCTGCTTGGGAGGCCCGGGTGAAGCGCACAACCAGTCCTGCCTATAGCCAAGACATCGATATAGAGAATCTCTCTGATGGTCTTATGAAAATGACAGTCAGTATCACAATCAACCGCGAATGGGACTCTTGGGGGTCACCGATATGGCCTGTCATACTATTTCCATTTCGAGTCGAACAAGTGCGGATTGAGAAAACCGATGTGGACAAAGTGGGTGTGGCTGATAACTTTATTATGTTAGGTTTAGATACACAGTCTACCGGAGGACCTCGCGTACCGGTGGGAACGAAAAAGAGTGTGGTTCTGTATGCCCGAAAACTCAAAGTCTGGCCTTTTCTTTCGGAAGATGAAGTTATTACTCATGTTAGCAAGCAGCAGTCTAACAACATCGTCAAATATATTGAGGCCTTTACTGATGACACTGTTGATCCCAATCATCGAATCAAGAAAGCTCGCATGTGGAACATGCTTTTTTTTACTTCTCTAATTCACGCTGGATCGCACGAAGACATGTTTTTTTATACTTCTCAAATTCCTATTGGATCGCACGAAATGGAAACCGAACTTCTGAACAAACTTGTTACAGCCTTGCATAACGATCACCCCATGATACGCGGCAAAGCAGCCGAGATAGTTGGGCGTTTCCAATTTCAACCCTCCGTATCAGTTCCGGCCTTACGCAGAGCACTAAAGGATGAGGCGATTTGGCAGAGGGAAATAAATCCAATTTCTTGGCGGATGGAAAAGAATCCAATTTCAGTGCGAAATGCAGCTATATCTTCACTGGGAATGTTCGGAAAAGATGCTCACGATGCAGTACCGGATATCATACAGCTTATACCGAAACTAAGTGGGGACGACAAGTTTGTTGCTCTTCGTTCATTAGGCGAAATTGGTACGGGGGATGATAAAGTATTCATTATCCTACGAGAGATTGCTACCGATCCGAATTATTCTACGGATCCTAACACAAACAAGGTGCAGAATGAGATAAGGTTAGCTGCAATTGATGGATTAGGCAATTTTGGAATGGATGATCCACGTGTCAGAGAGATCTTATGTTCATTGGCAGATGATGAATCAGAGTCAATTCGAAGAACATCAATAAGAAATTTTCACTTCGTTGAACATCCGGACAAAGAGATTATTGAGACGCTTATTAATGCTGTAGAAGATAGGTCATGGCGTGTCCGTCTGTCAGCCCTTCGTGGTTTATCGTCTTTGAAGGTTATATCAGAGGATATTGTAAACAAATACATTAATGCGGTGAAAGATGAGAAATCGTTGGTTCGTATTGATGCTGTTCGGGTATTATCATCTATGAAGACAGTATCATCAAAAATTGAAAACGCGCTTCAGTATGCTGCAAAGGATAACAATCCACTGGTAAGCGAAAAAGCGAAGCAGGCTCTGCGAAAGTTTGGCTGTAAAATTCAAGACTAAGATCGAGCCACCTTTTTTAAGAAGCAATATTAGGTTCAAGAAGAAAAGGGATGCCAAACGCCGTGTAGAAACACAACAAAAAGAACTGAATGCACGAAGTTGGCAAACACGCATACAGTGGGGAGTCTCGGAGATTTTTCTGGATTTCACTCGAAATCTAATCTGTTTTATGGTATAATACACGTATAACTATGGATGGTTCATTGTTCATCATTCACAGGAAATATCGTGGAACCCGACCCATCGCGTGTCAATTAGGAGTTTACCCAAATTGCCATCATCTTACAAAACACCGTCAAAGCCGGCTTTTTTGTCATATCAGGCCGAAATAGCGGAGAAATAGAGAGTGAGTTTTACTATCAATTATGCAAAACAAACCCAATATTTGAAAAGCCAAAATGGACGTAAACATCTATTACACAAATGTATATGAAAATATAAGCGATTGGACATTTGGTGAAAACAAACCCAATCAAACCCAATTTCAAAATCCCGGAACGGATTCGGTCTTTGATTTCGAGTGAAAATGCTTACAACGCAAATGGCTAAACATGCAAAAGACTTGACATACGAAATGTTCTAACATAAGATTTCTATATAATTGAATGGTTTTATTATGGAGTTTACTATGGCCGAGATTAAGCCAAGAATAAGTGTTGAGTATGCCGAGAAAGCGACGATAATTAGTTTTATCGACGAAAAAATCCTTGAAGAAAGAGACATTAAGGCACTTCAGGAATCGATTATGTCGGTTGTTGAGTCCGCTTCCGGCGGAATAAAACTCATTTTGGATTTTGGTAATGTCAAGTTTTTGTCATCTGCCGTTTTAGGACTTTTAATAAGGCTCAGCAAAAGGATTTACGAACACGATGGCCAATTAAAACTTTGTAATATAAATCCGAAGATATTCGAGATTTTCAAAATAACAAGGCTGACAAAGACTTTCGATATTTACAAAGATGTCGAAAGTGCACTCGAAGAATTATCTTAAGCGAATTAGGCGGAAGATTTTTGTTTCGCGTATGGTATCAAAAGCATCAATCAATTGTTCAATAGTTGTCAAAAGCAAGCCATCCGCTATTGTCAAGGTGTGCAAGCAGATCCTTTCTAAGGTCGAAGCCAGCGGTTTCGACCAGGATGATATTTTTGCGGTTCATTTGGCCTTAGAGGAGGCTTTTCTTAATGCCGTCAAGCATGGTAATAAAATGGACCCCACCAAAGAGGTTAAGATTGACTATTCTGTTGGTTTGGATAAAATCGAAATTTCCATGACGGACCAGGGGGAGGGATTTTCGCCGGCATCAGTGGCGGACCCGCGATTCGGCGATGGTCTTTACAAGCCGGGGGGCAGAGGATTGCTGCTGATAAACTCTTATATGGATGTGATTAAATTCAACGATCAAGGCAATACTTTGTATATGGTCAGATATAAGGAAAAACCACGTCTGACAAAAAGGCGGGACAAAACTGATGAATAATCAAGGGCAGTGCCTTGTTAGCGAAATCAAGAGAAGGATGTTTAGCAGAGTTTTTATTTTTTGCAGTTGTTTGTTTATTTTAGGCGGTTGTGTATCCAATGACGAGCCGATGCCGGAGATTGTACATAACTCCGGCTCTAAGTCCGTACTTATTCCGCCGAGGATTGTAAATACTAAACGAAGCCCGGGAAGTGCTTATAGAAATTTGCCGGGAGGCTGGTTGCCGCCTTCGCAGTTGGAAAAAAAGTGGGTTGCTATTGTGATACATCACTCGGCAACAGAAAAGGGAAATGCAGCTATATTTGACAAGATGCACAGAGAACAGAACCACTGGACGGGGATTGGCTACGATTTTGTTATAGGTAACGGCGCAAACAGCGGTGACGGCCAGGTTGAGGTTACGTTTCGCTGGCGAAAGCAGATTCCCGGTGCTCATTGTGGAGGAACGGCTAACAATTGGGCCAATAGAGATGGAGTAGGAATTTGTCTTGTTGGCGATTTCAATCGTACAGTACCTACGGCACGACAGATGCAGTCTCTTTTGAAATTGATTCGCTTTCTACAAAAGCGATATGGAATTTCGAAAAGCCGAATTTATGGTCATAAGAATACTCCAGGAGCGAGAGTAACTGCCTGTCCCGGGGGGAAGTTACCAATGACCAGACTGAAATCGATGCTTTATTAATTTCTGCTTCCTGTACTCATACCCACATTCAGGCAATAAGCCTGTTTAGTCCCATAAACTTACTTTCAAACTCAGTCCTACACCAACTGGGTCAGGTGTATGTTTAGCGTAAACCAACGTTTCTGGGCGTTTATTGGGATTTTCCCTGCTTTCGTAAGTCTGAAAAAACATTTTGCTTTGTTAATGAACACCGTTTTGAGGCTAAAGAGTACATTTTCAGGCTACTCACATACCCGGTTGGTGCGGGATGCTTTTTTGGCAGAATTAAGCCAAAATATTACAGTTAAGAAAGTTGTTGTGTAATTATACCGAAGTTGTTGGTAGTAGCATTGTTCTCATAGTGAGTCCTTAAGGACAAAAATCGAAGTAAGGAGTTGACTGAATGGAAATATATGAGTCGCTGTGTTCTCCCGACTTTATGTTAACCAAGCAGATTGCCCGGCAGATTTTTGAGGTTTTGCCGGAACGGGGACCAATAGTAGTAATTATAGACAGTGAGGGCAACAACTGGCCCAGCGATCCGGAAGAATTTGCCAAGCTGAATATCAGCGAGTCGTTTTTGAAAGAACTTTGCGCTAAGATTGATGACGGAGCCGAGCCGGTCATAGCCGGCGCAGATGATTTCAGTGTCGTTGCTGCACAATTGGCGACCGAGCATAACAATTGCGGATATGTGATTATTGCTCTGCCACAATACAGCCCAGAATCAACCTTGATAAATATTGACCTGATTGAAGCTTTACTCAATCAAATCGACTTGATAGCCAAACTTATAGAGAAGAACAATCTCCTCTGCGATGTTCAAATGAACCACTACCGCGCGTGTGGTCAGAGCGAGATAGCTTTGAATTGACAATCCTGATGATGTTGAGCGGTGTATTCCGTCTATTAAATTTCAGTCATTCAATCTCAAATAATCCCTTTCCATATATTCATGATAGTTGTAATCTAAGCCGCTGTAATGTGAAACATTCAGCAGGTTTTTCAACCCAGGGACAGTCCTATTGATTTTGCTACGGAGCGAACATGTGCGGCAGCCAGGCGGTATTCTTCTGCATTTGGTAAGTGCTCCAACATTAGCGGAGTACTTGGGAATTTGCTCAATTCTCTCAAGAATGCAGCATAGTCGAGTGCTCCCAAACCAGGACGAACTTCATCGAGATGTGTAGTGAGTTTTGTGCTCATAAGAATGTCTTTGGCGTGACAGCTTTTGATGTAAGGGCCAAGTTTTTTAAAACATTCGCGGATAAGTTGTCCGTTCTTAAAATATCTCTGCGGGCTGCAGATGAGATTGACAGGGTCGAGATGGACGGCAAATCGCTTTCGGTCAATGGCTTTAAGTAAGCGTAAATATGAATCAGGAGAGTCCGGATAGGCCCATGGCATAGTTTCCAATGTAAAATATGTCCTTGTTGGTTTGACATCATCAATGATGGCACGTGTTGTTTCGACAATTATATCGAATGTTTCTTCTGTGAGGTTTATCGGAGAGGGGCCGTCCCAACGTTCGCCGCGTGAACCGCTAATATTTACACAGCAGTTGGCCCCGATTCGGTCAGCCAGGGCCAATTGCCTGCGGCATTTTGCCAGAGCCTGGCGGCGAGTTTTTTCGTCGGGGCTGATTGGATTGCTCCATGCCCCGACTTCGGCGATGATGATGTCCGCTTTTTTTGCTGCACGGGCATAGGCATTGACGACATCGTCTTTTTCTCCAGCGCCCACGGGGCAGTAAGCGGCACTGTAGCCGAGCTTTTTAACAATATTTACCCATGCGTCCGGGCTGTCAAATTTTTCTAACGTGGGACCTCCCAGTCTCAATGCCGGAAGTTTTGTCTGTGCAGCCGGTAATTTAGTCACTGAGGTATAGGCCAACGCAGTTGCGCCCATGAGAGATTTTTTTATAAATGCGCGCCGGGGCATCGAGTTTTTCTTGCTTAGCATTTCTGGTCCTTTCCTTAAAGTTGTAATGAGCTGTTAGGGCGGTTCGCGAACCGCCCCTACTGCTGAAAATTAATCAGAATCTATGGATGAGATTTTACCCTAAAGAGACGATAAATTCAGTAAAAAATAAGGCATAAATTCGACTTTCACAATATGTCTGAATATTCAAAGGATAATCAAAGTCGGTGAAGAGCAAAGTTTGGGTTGCGTTTAAGGTTGCGATTGCTATAATTCGTATTGCGTATCCTTCGACTACGCTCAGGACAGGTGTCGTATTACGCAAAAGAGATTATGCACGATTTACGATAGAAGCTTAAGCTGAGGCAAAAAGTGAAGTTCCAGGTTTTTAAGAACGGTAAGGTTGTTGATAAGTTTGCATTATGCGGCGCTTATATTTTCGGCGGTGACGGAATCGGTATTCGCCGAGCTCAGATTAGCTTCAGAAACGGTTTTGTCGAGTGTAAAAGGCCTAATCTGGAAACAGCAGGCTTGGCTTTACTGTGGCCTATCGAAGGTTTTGGCAAGGTGCTTTTGCCAACAACCTGCCTGCCCGAAAGGGAGCGTCCTTATAATTTGAATGTTGAAATAGCTCGTGCAAAGCTAATGCAAATCGTTAACAAGCGAGAGGACTGGTTGTTTTTCAGCAACATTGAGGGCTTGGGCGATATTTGCAAGGAGGGCCAGGATTTATTTATTCGGGCGATTCAAAATATTTCAGATTCACCACTTGCGTCTAAACTGGCAGACGAATCACTTAAAAAAGCTATAGTATTTTCTGAAACAATGGCAATAAAACAGGCGGAATCACTTTTTGAGACAAGGAGCCAGAGCCATGGTTTTGGTCGAGGCTGCCTTGGGTGCCGAGTGGATCCTTTGGAGATTGATAACCCTATATATGTCAAGAACCTTCTGGAGTTGTTCGGGTCTGTAACAATTCCGATAAACTGGGCCCAGATAGAGTCTCATAAAGGTAATTTCGATTTTTCGACGATTGATGCGTGTGTTAAGGTACTTAGTAAAAAGAAATTGACGCTCAGCGCAGGGCCTTTACTTTGTTTCTCCAAAGAGTATCTGCCAAAGTGGCTGCTGCGCAGCGGGACGGGTTTTGAGAAGATTCGGGAGACTTCGTATCGATTCATCTCGGAGGTAGTTGCTCGTTATTCGGGCGTTGTTCGTGCGTGGTATGCCATAAGCAGTTTGAATGTGTTTAATCATTTTGGTTTCAGGTTCGAGCAGATTTTGGAAATGACCCGCGCGGCTAATATGGCGGTGAAACAGAGTAGCGACAGGGCCATGAAGATAATAGAAATCAGCAACCCGTGGGGCGAATATTATACGACGATCCCAAACAGTATTCCGCCATTGGTTTATATGGATATGGTTGTGCAGAGCGGGATTAATTTCGATGCGTTCGGTCTGCAAGTGCAGTTTGGTAAAAATCAGTCGGGTATGCACGTTAGAGACATAATGCAAATATCTGCAATTCTTGATTCCTTTGCGCCAATCGCCAAACCCTTGTATGTGACTAATGTGGAAGTGCCGAGCCAAAATGGTGCCGGCTTACAGGATGGGAAAGTTGCCGGTGTATGGCATGAGGAGTGGAACCAGTCACGGCAGGGACAATGGATTGAGCAGCTCTATAAAATAGCGCTTAGCAAACCATTTGTTAACTCGGTGACATATTCGAACCTCACCGATACGGAAGATAGTACCATAGCTAACAGCGGTCTGTTGACGGCCCAGCTCGAACCCAAAAAATCATTTCGAATATTGAAGAAACTACACGATGGCATTTTCAATCGATAAGTAAATCTTTGCTTGTGTTTTGTGGTTCGAAGGAGCGACTCGAAAAGATATGAGAGAAGCCGGGCAAAAGAGTATTCAATCATTTGCGTTTGTTATTAGTGTGTGCGCGGCAGTTTGCTTTTCTTTGGTTTTTGTTTCTGAATTTGTCAGGTCCGGTCAAAGCTGTAAAATTGAATTAGAGAGCCGAATCAATCCAAACGATGCGCCCATAGCGAGTTTGGTGAGATTGCCCGGCATTGGTGTCTCACGAGCCGGGGCGATAGTTGCGTATCGTGAGAATTTCGGTGGAAAAAACGGTGGAAATCCAGCTTTTCGAAGTAGCAATGATTTGCAAAAGGTCAAGGGCATAGGCCCTAAGACAGTACAAAATATAAGTGAATGGGTGAAATTTGAATAAGAATTGAGTGCAGGATGGGCCGATTCGGATATTATCACGATGGATATGCCCAGCGACGTATATAGATTATCCAGGAAATATTGGTTAATGGAAGTGACAATACTTTTCAAACGATTAACCTCTTTAACTATAGTATCGCTATCGATAATTCTCGCCGGCTGTTCGCAGCGGCAGATAACCGAGCAGCAAATCATCAGAAGGGCGAAGATGATTCATAAAAAGGTGCTGACCCTTGACACTCACGTTGACATTCTCAATGCCAAGTACGCCACAGAGGCGCTTGATCCGGGAATAGACAATCCCAAGCTTAAATGCGACCTTGTCAAGATGAATAAAGGCGGTATGGACGGTGTGTTCCTGGCAGTTTACGTCGGACAGAAAAAGCGCGATGCCGAAGGATACCAAAATGCGTATAAGTCTGCGATGGGTCAGTTTGAGGCGATACACCGTCTGGCTGAAAAGATGTATCCCGACCGGTGTGAACTTGCCACCTCGCCGGATGAGGTTGAGCGGATTGCAAAAACCGGCAAAAGAGTTATTATGATTGGTGTGGAGAACGGGTTTTCAATTGGCAGGGACCTGTCAAATGTTGAAAGGTTTTACAATCTCGGTGCCCGATATATTACGTTGAGCCATAATGGACACAATGACATTTGCGACTCCTGCAATCCGAGGAAGAATCTTGGCGACAAGGAAAGAGAACACAATGGACTGAGTGAATTCGGTGAAAAAGTCGTTGCGGAAATGAACCGGCTTGGGATTATGACTGATGTATCTCATATTTCCGTAGAGTCCTTCTATGATCTTATCAAGGTCTCGAAGGCGCCGATTATCGCCTCGCATTCAGGATGCCGCGCACTTGCCGAGACTTCGAGGAATTTAGACGATGAGCAGTTGAAAGCGCTTGCGAGGAAAGGTGGGGTTATTCAGATTGTAGCGCTCAACGGCTTTTTGAGATTAGGTTCGTCCGAGCGCCGCAAAGCGATAAGCGATTTGAGAAAGGAACGGGACGAGGAGAGAATTAAGATTGAGCAGTTTCGGGAAGGAATGAAAGAAATTGATGCGAAATACCCGTCAGCGAGCTTGTCGGATTTTGTGGACCATATAGACCATGCGGTTAAGATTGCGGGAATCGAGCACGTTGGTATCGGCAGCGATTTTGACGGCGGTGGTGGTATTGCGGGTTTTAATGACCACTCCGAAGCGTTTAATGTTACCATCGAACTCGTTAGACGGGGATACTCCGAAGAGGATATTTCAAAGATATGGGGAGCTAATTTTCTTCGTGTCTGGCGCGAGGTGGAAAAAGTAGCACAAGAATTGCAAAAAGGTTCTATAAATGGGTGACTGGGAAATTAATAAGCCATTAGGGCAATGTTACGGCACGGGCAGGGAAATCGAACCCGGGGAAGATTACTTCGGTGCTCTGGTGGAGACTGGTGAAGGATTACAACGGCGGGATTTTTGCGTTGATTACTGGGAGAGTGAAAAGCCGGATGTGTTTTGTTACTGGAAAACAAGACTGCCACACCCCAACCAGAAAAAGCAGATATTCGTTGATGATGATATGATACTGGCTTTTTTCGAACGGTTGGAAAAAGAGACTGAGCAGGAGAAAGTAAATTTTCGGTTTGTTTTGGCATTAATTCTGATGCGAAAAAGGCGGCTGAAATACGATGCGACCAGATTAGAAGACGACAAAGAAATCTGGCGTTTGAGAATAGCAGGCGATAAACAGATTGTCGAGGTGGTAAACCCACATCTCGATGAGGAGCAAATTGAACAGTTATCATCACAAATAGGTCAAATTTTACAGACGGATTTATAGAGAATGAATTATCAACATTACAACCTACGTTTATACTTTTATTTCGCTGCGGCAATACTGATTTTTTCGGGCTGTGCGCCTGAGATACAAAAGCCAGCAGAGGTCATTCCGGGCAAAGAATATGTAGCTGAGGCGTTGTCTGTTCTGAAAACACGCTCACAAAATGCAGTATCACTATTGGCTAAGGGTAGGTGTATTTTACAGTATTATGATGCAGACAAGAAGAAGCATAAAAAAGAACCTCTTACGGTTCGTGTTCTGATGAAACCGCCTGTTGAAATCTACTTTCAAGGTGATGCAACTCTTGTCCACAAGGCGATAATCCTCGGCTCGAACGAACGTGAGTTTTGGCTGTTATTGAGGCCAAAGGAATCAGGCACTTACTGGTGGGGCCAATGGTCTGAACAGGATTCTTCCGAAAGACTTAAAATAAATCCCAGAACTCTATTTGAAGCTCTCGGGATTATGGAAATAGATGCAGAGGAAAATTGGTCTTTATCAAATGAAGGCGATTTTGATATACTGACAAGACGAGAGCGTGGCGTGGTAATCAAAAAAATATTCATCTACAGGCGCGATTATCTGGCCAAAAAAATCGTGTATTTCGATTTAAGTGGTCAGGCTGTGGCTTTCACGGAACTGGATGATTATAAAGAGGTGTCCGAGAGCTTTTTCATTCCTACCTCGATAAAGATTATCACATATGGGCAGGACAACGGCGAAGATTCACTCAGTATTAATCTTGACCTTAAGTCTATAAAACCGGTGAAATTCAATGAGAGGCAGCAGAAGATCTATTTCAATCCCCCGTCGCAGGGAGGGTTTAAGCACATTCTGATAAACGAGGGTGGAAAGTGGATTGAACAACGGTAAATAAGAATAACGGAGTTTGTATATGGCCAAGATGAGTTTAAGAGAGAGAATTAAGCAGGATTTATTTTTGTTGGATGGGGCAATGGGGACCCAGTTGATTGCTCGCGGGATTGAAGTGGGTAAGTGCAACGATTATCTAAATGTCGAGTCGCCTGATGTTGTTTCAGACATTCACCGCAGCTACTTCGATGCGGGCAGTGATGCAGTTATAACCAATACGTTCGGGGCCAATAAGTATGCTTTGGGACGGCATAGGTTGGCGGAGGAAGCTGCTAAAATAAATAGTGCAGGCGCCCAGATAGCACGACGGGCAGGTGGGGGAGAAAAGTATGTATTGGGCGATATTGGGCCGAGCGGAGATTTTTTAGAGCCTTTGGGAGGCCTGAAACCGGAGGAATTGAAAGAAGCTTTTACCCAGCAGGCAAAGGCGCTTTTGGATGGCGGTGTGGACGGTTTTATAATCGAGACAATGACTGCTCTCGATGAGGTGACAATTGCAATCGAAGCGGTGAAATCTGTCAGCGGGGGGGTGCCGGTGCTTGCGTCGATGTCTTTTGACAGGGCCGGTGATGATTTTAAGACGATGATGGGCGTTGGTGTCGAAGCAGCGGTTGAAAAGATAGTTTCGTTGGGTGTTGACGCAGTAGGATTTAACTGCGGCACAGTGTCACTTGATGAGTATATAGAGCTGGCGGAGAAGTTTGTTTCTGCGGTGCGGGTGCTGTCGGTAGATATGATAGTTTATGCTGAACCTAATGCGGGCAAGCCGGAATTAGTCGAAGACCAGGCGGTCTATAAGGTATCGCCTGAGGATTTTGCGGCGGCTGTTGAGAAGATACATTCAGTCGGCGTGAATATCATCGGCGGCTGCTGCGGGACCGGACCGGCACATATTAGAGTGACGGCTGAAAAGCTAAAAAGTTAAAAAGCTGATTGTTGGACAAAGTATTTTATCAGGTAGTGTTCAGGAAATTTGCGATTTGGTCGATGCTTTTTGCGGTGGCGCCTTGGTTTTTTCTGATTACTTCTTGGCCGTTTTTGGCAATTGACTGTGCGAAAGAAGAATCACTGAGGCATTTTTGCATTGTCTGTAGCAATTCCTGTTTGTCTTTAACCATAATGGCACCGGTGTCGGCTAAAAGTGCGTCAACGGTTTGCTTGAAATTGAAGGCGTGTGGACCGAATATAGTGCATTTGCCGAGAGCGGCGGCCTCGGCCATATCGGAGCCGCCCATCGGTACGAGGGAGCGGCCAACGAAGATTATCGTAGCGAGTGAGTAAAACTTTCTCAAGTCGCCCATCGTGTCGCCTAAGATTACCGTATCAATTGACGATTGATTATTGATTATTGTTTTTTCTGTGTGCTCTGTGTTCTCTGCGGTCAATTTCTTTATATGGCTATACCGAACCATGGACAAACCATGGCATTCTATTAGCTGTGCAACTTCATCGAACCTTTCAGGTTTACGGGGCACAATTGCCAAACGTAGATTGCTGAACTGGTTTTGTTGTTTTAGATTCTGATAGACGTCGAGCAATATCTTTTCTTCATCGTTTCCGGTGGCACCTGCAACCCACAATTTTTCATCGTTAATATTTAATTGAGCTGCAAGAACGTCGGCACCTTCAACCTTGTCGGTGATCTGGGCGGTGTCGTATTTTAGTGAGCCGGTTACAATTACTTTTTCATCCAGGCAGCCGAGTTTTTTGAATCGCTGGGCGTATTGTTCAGTCTGAGCGAGGATGAGACTGATTTTTCCAAATATTTTCTTAGCGATTGGCTTTATTTTTTTGTATCTGGAAAAACTTTTATTACTCATTCGGCCATTGATAACAATGACAGGGACGTTTGACCGCTGTGCGATTTGAACAAAATTGGGCCAGACTTCCAGTTCCATCAGCAGACAGATTGCCGGGCGAATATTTTTGAATGCACGTCGCATTATCCAGGAAAAATCAAAGGGGAAATAGAAAACATGGTGCTTCTCACTGAAAAGGCTGGTCGCACGGGCAAAGCCGGTATCGGTGGTGGTGCTGATTACGATTTCGAAATTGCCGAATTTATTTTCAAGCTCTTTAATGATTGTTTTGGCTGCGTTGACCTCGCCTACGCTTACGGCGTGGAGCCAGATACATTTTTTTGTGAGAGTTCTGCGGGTGATTTTACCAAAACGCTGGTCCCAGCCGGTGCGGTAGCGTTTGTACCTGACGGCTCGATATATAACCACAGGGCTATAAGCCGCCGCAGCTAATAAATACAGCAAATCCACGGCAAATCTCATTTGGTCATCCTAATAAAAGGAGTAAACGGGTTAATAATCGGTAAATGATATTTATAAAGCACGACTATGTCAAACAATTGCCTGACTGTGTAAGCGGGGGGAGTGGCCAGATTTTCCGGTAAGCGATTTTGGCCTTTCGGAGATTGGCTTTGATTGGGTTTGTTTTTTTGGGCCGGTAGGCGGTTCATTTTCATAATCCTCTATAACATATACGTTTGCGTTCATTTTGGGCCTTTAAAGAAATTGGGTTTGTTTATTCGGACTAAGAAATCATCTTTTTTTATGTAATCCTTTGTTAAAGTTAACTTTACAATCATTTTGGCTTTTCGGAGATTGGGTTTGATTGGGTTTGTTTTTACCAAGTGTCCAATCGCTTTTATTTTCATAATCCATTTGTTTACAGAACTTTAAGTTCATTTGACTTTTTTGGAAATTGGCTTTGTTTTGCATAAAAAGTAGCTGATTTGTAGAGGATTCTCTACAGATGTAGAGGGGCGAGGACAGGCACGAAGAGAATTTAAAGATTAAAGTGGAAAATGTAAAACCAAAGCTCAAAATGTAAAACGAGTTTCTTCCCATTCGACTACTTCAGTTTCGCTCCAATATTGATTCCCGAGGTGTCGGGATCCCCGATGGATCGGGATCTACACCTTGCTGCGACTTCGATATTTACGATTTAGAATTCACGAATATGAGACTGCTGGCTCTAAGTCCTTGTGGCTTAGCCACTTACGACATGCAAACTGAAATGTCATCTTCGCCTGCTGGCGGTTTAGGTTAGCCTGTTAGCTAACATGAGCGTATTATAACATATTACGTGTTGAATTTCAATTGAAATCCTGAAAAATCTCCGAGACACGGCACTGTATTCTGGACGCTCGTTAGTGAGGAGTGAGCTAAAGTGAACTAAAGTGCCTAAAGTGAGCTAAAGTTGGATCCCGGCGCGCCGGGGCAGGCTACATTCAGAGTAAAAAACCATCATTTTTCTCTTGCAAATTTGGCTGAAGTAGTGTAAATTTCTCATTAACGATAAACCAAGCGAGGACATCTTTGATTGGCGGTTTATGTTTTGGGTCCGCCGTAGGCGGATCTGCGACCCGTCAAACGACGCCGGATCTGCGACTTTTGGCGGGTTAGTATTTTGATAAGACGGCATGACGTTGATTTTATAGGTGACTGTCCCTAGTAATTCATAAGCAGAGGCGGAAATTTTAACATTGATTAACACCCATGGCTGAATTGGAAATAATTAAGTTGGTTTGATTAACAAAAAGTCCGTCAAATGAGCAGCGGATAAATGTTGTATAGCTCTGCCACAGGTATTATTATTTTCGTTCGGAAGGAAATGAAAAATGGAGTGGAAGCAAGCGTCAACAGTTGAAGGGGGGATCAATATACCCCTGCGATGGGTTTATCTCATGTACTATGAGGCATTCAATCTTCTTTTCAGAATCGAAAATGCACTTCGGATATTCGTCTACATTGTGCTGAAAAACGAACTTCGGGACAAATGGGCGGACGCACAAGTCACCGCTGATGAAGAAAAGGGAACAATCGCTTCATTGGCAAAGAGACGCATGGGGCAAGCCAAGACTTTTGGATACTTGGGCCACACTATTGTCTGTCCCATCATGCATCTCAACAGCGGCGAACTTACACGTCTAATTGTGTCGGACGCATATTGGAAACTGTTCAAGCCCTACTTCTTCGGGAGCAAAGAGATTATCAAGAGCAAACTCGACGAAATTGGATCTATCCGCAACTCACTAGCTCACTTTCGACCAATCAGGGCGGACGACGTTGATGTGATAAAGCAGAACTCCAAACATGTGCTTCTTGGCATCGAACCGTTCCTAAACCAAGTTCTTCTGCAAAGTGATGTCATTCCAACCAACACGCAGGATGAATGGTACAAGAACCTGAAGACCCTCGGAACGGATCAGTGCATGTTCACGTTTCAACAATCAACTGACGAAAAGTGGGTCCGTATTTCGATGGAGTACGCGTGTCCCATTATCAAGAAACACTACCAATGGCCCGAACATCCCAGCTATACAGTTCTCACAATCAGATCTTCAGGAGTGCTCACGAAATGGACAGAGATCGCTAAGGATGTCAGTTATCTCTCCGAGAGGGTCAGCTATCCAAGGATGCTTGAGGATCGCGACGCCGAGTTTGGAAAGTCCGTCTCGCTTGTCCTAAGTCGCTCGATGCTGAAATCGCAACACAAGAATCTGAAAGCGACTCTTGAAGAATTGCTCCTCACCATTGCCAAGGAAACAGAACTGATTCAACAAGACAATCTGGCACGAGGCGAACTTATCCATTCGGCTGCTGTGAGTGCAACTTTGATGAAGGAGAAAGAACGAAGTTGGTGGAAATGGTACTACCAGAGACTTCATACGCCAGTTGCGGAAAACGACCCTCCTGAATATTGGGGTAATCTCAATTTTTACGGATGGGAGGATTTCGTTTCAGCAACAGACAAGTACCCCTGGATGCCCGAAGCTGTATCCAGGAAGGAACGCCCGTTATAGAGCGTGTAATGGTGCGAAATATAACACCCTACAAATCTGATTGGACGTTGCAATATTGGAATACTTCTTCAATGGGAAAGTTGAATATACTTGCTATTCTGAAAGAAAGTGCGGGTTTGGGTATTTTATGGCCGGATTGGCAAGTGGACACGACGCCATACCATAAATGGCAACAAGACTACCAAGCCGAGCAATGTCAGCACCACAAGGTAGAGCTTGGCTGGCAACGAGACCAGAGGCCGTTTGTCCGTAGCTTTGACGATGGGTACCGCCAAGAACCACTTACACAGTTGAAAGGGTGTCTTTCCTGATTGCGTCCAGTCTACTAGAACAGGTCCGAAGGACTGGTAAATACGCCAACCCAGGGAAAGGAAGAGACTAGTTCTGAAAAGGCTCGAACATCGGCGCTGTACACGAATCCACTCACGGCTACCCTCACCAAAGGTTGACGTGACAACCCAGCACTTTTGTGATCGGTTTAGCGTTTCCTCAAGGTGCATTGCAGTTTCCTTATATCCAACTGCGGAGAGCTCGCTTATGAGTTGGACGTTCTTGTCGTAGTCCCAGTCATCCTTTCTTGCCATCTTGGTGACGGCCTCTCGGACTGCTGGGCCGCTCTCGCCATTTGCAACCATTCCCCTGATAATCTCACGCTGTGCTTGGTTTAATCCCTTCATTATAGTGCCCATGAACTATACCTCCTTATTGTCTGGCCAAATATTTTTTGTCAATCCTTTAAATATTCTTTACCCGCTTGGTTTGCAATTATATGAATTTGTGAGATTTATTCAATGTTTTTTTCCAATTTAGTCATTGCTTGGCTTCGATTTTCATATCTCTAATGTCGTGAAGCGTATCTCGTGTTGATTCCGCTCCCGGATGTCTCACGCATTCATGGATAGAAAATAACAGAAAAGAAGGGGAAAGGCAAAGGAAAAAGTAAAAAGTAAAAAGGCAAAAGGTAAAACTAAAAAGGCAGGGAAAAAGAATATCCCTTCCCTTCGATTACACTCAGGGTAAACTCCCTGCGCTCAGGGTAAACTCAGAAGCTTATCTACCTTCGATCGTGTCGAGGACAGGTATCGAATCTGAATGTCCAATTCTCCACAGGCGAACCTTCGGTGTCGAAGTGAAAGTGGTGCGAAATATGACCCCGCCCACAGGTGGCGGGGCTAATCGGGGTGGCCCCCGACAGAAAAGCAAGTGAGCTAACATCGAGGGTAAACTCCAGGGCAAGGAAGGGGATTTCGGATTTGTGAATTGAGATTTCATATTGGGTGATGGGTGTGTCTCAGGTGTGGAAGGACCCCACGTGAAACGTGGGGCTAAACGAGGTAGAGGCCCTGGCCCCCGACAGAAAAGCAAGTAAGCATACACCGGGGACAAGCTCCAGGGCAAGCAACCCCCGACAATGTCAGGGCGGTTTTTTTTGGTTTTGATTATGGCGAGAATGATTGGGTATATGTTGACGTATGGCGCTTTCGGGACGTGACCCCCCAACGCCCTTCGGGGTTGGGGGGCTAAACAGTATTGAGATTGCTTCGGTGCCTTATAGGCACGTAAGTATTTTCTCCTAATGAACTAAGAAATCGCATTCGGCACGATGTTATCTGTAATTGTTTTAATAGAATGATACCTGGCCGGAAGAAAGGATTTGCTGGTGTGTTGTGGTTTTTTCGGACTGGATTTTGATACATTTAGGGTGCGGCAGTATTGAGCCAATATTCGGCGAATACGGCCAGATCAAGTAAATCTACGATGCCATCCGGACTCAGGGGTGGCGCCAAGTCAGCTTCGGGGTTCCAGTTGGGCGAGGTCGCGGTGGTGAGCCAAGCCTTAGCGAAGGCGGTAAAGTCCAGAAGGTCAACTGCGCCATCACCTTCTTCGGGGGCGATATCGGCAGTTAGCCGCGCCGGAATAAGCTCGAATTCGAGGAAAGGAGGATCCTGCCCAAACATGCCTCCGCCCTGCAAAACCAGGTTGAAATTCACAAAGAGATTCATGCCGATTATCCCCTCAAGGTATCCGCCCTCCGGAGAAGAGATGTCAAGTAACACGACTGGAACATTCGTGAAGCTAAGCCAATCGCCGAGTGCCGGTATCTCGAGAGAATCGATATAGAAGCCCGGCTTAATTGTTAACTCACCTGTGACGTCCTGTATCTCTACTTCAAAATCTGGATTATCCGGGTTCAGGCTTAGCCGAGAGCCGATACTGGAGCCGATAACGGTAATCTGGGCACCCGTGTCTAACATGAAACGGTTTTTGTCGATGGCACTGCGAGTGCCGTTATGCAGGTCAACGCTGTCAACGAAAAACAGGCTTTGACTCAGGTTTCCCATGATGATAGAGGGGGTGCCTGGTTGGAAAGTGAAATCCATAATCTGCTCGAGATCCGGTATGTACTGTATGTTGAACGCGCCTGAGGGAATGAGGTTCAGAGGTATGCGGTTGGCATAATCGGGTATCCGGGAATCATCGTGGTCGTAGAATCGTATGTCCGGCGATGTATATTCGTTGCTGTCATGCGTTACCGTGATCTGACGGTCGTTTTGGATGACCGTGACAAAGTTTACGCTCATGGGTGAGCCTATGACAGATGGCAGGTCCGGCTGATTCAGGGTGGGCACATCACCTACTAAAATAGAGACGTTGCTCTGGCCGACCA